>Ga0181560_10000690_pt1 | contig 31062 bp, 15 predicted proteins | sample 011ome_20_FD_133751 | JGI IMG/M metagenome (GOLD analysis project Ga0181560, IMG submission 133751) | Coastal salt marsh microbial communities from the Groves Creek Marsh, Skidaway Island, Georgia - 011509CT metaG (megahit assembly) | ecosystem: Environmental > Aquatic > Marine > Intertidal... | reverse complement strand
GCTGCTGCTTCTGCTGCTGCCGCTGCCGCTACTATTGCTGCCGCTACTATCGCTACCACTGCTATTTCGAACCACAACTACCGACTGCGCTCGTTTCCGCGCCCGTACTCCTCGTCGTCGTCCCGGGGGCGAGAAAGAAAAAGGCGTCGACGAGGTCGACGCGACCGACTCGGACGTCCGTCTCGGGAAAGAAGGTGAACAAGATTTCGTTCGCGCCGCGATCATTTTTTCCGACAGAGCGAGCTCCTCTCACAGATCAACGGCACGTGCACAAAAAAAGAGAGCGAGACGGGGGTCACTTCATATCGCGTCCGTGATTTTGTGCATCTTTTATTCGTTACCGTGCGCGAGCGCGTGTGTATTTGTGTCCCGGGAAGAAGAATTTGAGAGAGGCGCTCTTATCTTCTTTTTTGCATTTTTTTCACTTTTGTTTGTTTTTTTTTGCGTTTCATCAAATTATACGACATCACACTATTAATAACACGTGTATTATTACGCACTCTATGTTTACTTACTACGTATTAATCAATCATATCATTTTTTATCAAGCGATGAAGAAAGCGCCGCGTTCGACGCGCGCGACGCCTTCTTTCTCGGCGCGTTCAGCGACGGCGACGGCGACGGCTCTCGCGGTGTCGCCGAGTTTGTCGATGGTTTTCGGGAAGACGCTTCCGACGGCGAGGTCTTCTCCGGTGACTCGTTCGGCTAAGCGTTCGGCGGCGGCGAGGAACATGCCGGAGGTTACCGAGGACGCTTTGGCGGCGATGGTGCCGCGCGCGACGCCGGGGAAGATGAAGGCGTTATTTGCAAAGCCGGGTTGGTATTGAGGCGTGGCTGAATCGAGGGGGAACTTCGTGCCCGAGGCGAAGACGACTTTGCCGGAGGTGTACTCGTACGCTTGCTTCGCCGTGCACTCGGCTTTCGAGGTTGGATTGGAAAGCGCGAACACGATGGGCCGTTTGTTATTTTTCGCCATTTCTTGGAGAACTGGTTTCGAAAAGGCGTTTGGTACCGCGGCGGCGCCGACTAACGCGGTTGGTTTGCAGAGTTGAACGGCAGAGAGGAGATCGGTGGCGTCGTACGCCTTGTTCGCTTCTCTTCTCGCGAATCGTTTCTTTTCGCTGGACAAATCCTCGAAATCCGCTCTGGATGTTGTCACGACACCTTTGCTGTCGAAAAGCCACACTCGTTTTACGGCGTCTTCGTCGCTAAATCCTCTCGATTTCAACGCTCGAACGAACAAGTCCGCGGCGCCGACGTTGGCTTGACCGGCGCCAAAGAACAAAACGTTTTGTTTCTCTAAAGGTGAAACGTTTTCGATTCGAGTAGATGCGATTAACCCAGCCACGGTGACCGCCGCGGTGCCTTGAATGTCATCGTTATAAGTCACAACGCCGGGCACGTTTTGAAATTTCTTTAGCAATCGAAACGCGTTTCGAGGCGCGAAATCTTCAAAGTGAATGATGACGTCGTCGCCGTACCGTTTTCGAATCGCGAAGACGGTTTCCTCTATGAGCAAGTCGTATTTTTGGCTCCTCTCCCGGTTTCTGCGTAAACCAACGTATAAAGGATCCTTCAAATGGTCCTCGTTGTTCGTGCCGGTATCGATTTGTACCGGCAACAACCAATCCGGGTTGACGCCGCTAGCCGCGTACACCATACCTTTCCCGACAGAAATCCCCATGCCGTTCGCGCCTTGGTCGCCCAATCCTAATATCCTCTCACCGTCTGTAATCACCGCAATCTTTACGTCTTCGTTTCGCCATCTCTTTACTAACTTGTCCACGTTCCCGCTATCGTTTAATGATACCCACAAGCCGCGCGGACGATCTAAAATCTCTCCAAATTTCACGCACGCCTCGCCAACCGTCGGCGTGTATAAAATTGGCAGCAGTTCTCCCACGTTCGATCGCAACAGATTATAAAACGTCTTCTCGTCTCTGTTTTGCAAACCAACGAGAACTCTATACCGTTCAAAATCCGTACCGCACGCCTCTAAACTTTTCTTAGCTCGCAACATCTCCACGTCTTCGCTCGTCGCGTCTCCCGCCGGAAGTAACCCGACGAGCTCTCTCGCCTCCTTATCGACCGTCGCCATGTTGTGGTACACTTTGTTATCCGAAAGCGCGTGGTACCCCATGGAATCTATCGTCGGGTTCGCGAACGGCGACGACACGGTACCTCCTCTGGACATTTTCTCGGACGTTTTCGATATCGTTATCGTTTGGTTCGGCGTCAGCGCTTCCGCTGGAACCGGGCGAGCGATATTTTTGAGGACGTCCGCCGTCGCCGGAAGAGCGCCCATGGCGGTCAGCACGTGTCGTCTGCTTCTTCTGTTTCCAAATTCTTCTTCTTCTTTCTGGTCTTCTTGTCTTTCTGCCTCTGTAAACTCCTCGCATCGTTCGAAGGATGATGATGCATGCATCGACGACGACGGCGAACGCTCCCGCGTTTCAATCTCTCTCTCATCAAAGCGCGACGACGACGACGACGACGACGACGAACGAAAAAGCGCGATCGATTCATCGCTTTTTCTTCTTCCACTTCTTCTCTGCGCTACTAACGCTATTCGACGCGGTCTCAACGACGACGAAGACGACGAAAACGACGAAGATGAAGAAGAGGGCGAACAACTCGTTTGCATCGAAGAGCGCATGTCTGGGAACGCTCGCGTGCGTGTTCGTATCGTGTATATATATGTGCGCGCGCGTGCGCGTAAAGTAGTTAGGGGATTTGTGGATAAAATAAATAAAAAGAATCAATTGTGTATTGTGAGCACCCGAGACCCGATGCCGCGCGGCGGGCGCGATGGGACAACATCGACGACGCAAAGCGACGCCAAATAAAACATCATCGATTTTGATGCCTAACGACGCTCATGACTGCCCCGGCCGAGACCATCCACCACGCACAGATGAAGAAAACGATGAGAAGGTTTAAGGAGACGGTGCCTTCGGCGTCGTAAAACTCAGTCGCCGATAAGGATTTGACGCCGAATTCGTCGTAGAAGACTCCACCGCTCGCGGCAAAGTCGGAGGAATTTTTGAGAACACCGTTGAAATGGTTCAACATTTGCGCTTTCCATCCGTACCGGACGAATAAGGTTGGCGGCCACCATTCCCAGGCTTTGGGAATTTGTTGCTCGCGCATGAGCAAGCCGGAGAAGAGGATTTGGAGGACGTTGTAGACGGGTAAGGCAGCGTTGGCGACGTCGATGTTTTTGGACGCCGAGGCAACAACGTAAGCTAAAGCCGCGCCACATTGGCCGACGGCAAAGTAGACCATCCAGTCGTAGAAGAAGTTGCCTTGGAGACCACAACCGTAGTGGACGATGAGTTGCGAAAGCATCGCGACAGGGAGCGCGACGATGACTTCTTCGATAGTTTTGTACAAACCGTAAGACCAGACGGTGTAACATCCATCGTCGAGTTCGCGGTAGAAGAGGCCACGTTCCATGAGAATAGAAGGCATGTACGCCGCAGAGGCAAAAGCGGGGAGCACGTTATTCATAAAGAGAAGGTTGGCGACGTTTTGTGCAGCGTCGGTGGAGTACGCGGATTCGTCGCCTTGTTTCCAATACATGGAAGCCATGACGACGGAGAAGACGACGTGACCCACGATGCGAGCTCCCATGAAATTTCTGTCGCGATAATTGCACAATGCTCGATACATGAAAAGTGTTTTCGCGGCATCGACAGAATTCAACGGTTCGTGATCTGGAACGCCTTCGATGGATTCTTCTTCTTCGTCGTTATTTTTTATCTTCGATTGTATAGGCGACGGAGGTAGTGTTTCTCCTCCTTCCCTTGAAGATTTTGATGACATTTTCTTGAACGACATCGCTTTATTCACGGAGGTTTCTACCAAATCGCGATTGTGTTTCGCGTGCAAAGATGTCTTAAACTTGGCGACGAAATCCTCCTCGTCTGTTGCGTTGGTCGATACCAAAAAATCCGCAAAGTTTAGCGTCGGCTCGCAATAGAATCCCAAGTCGTAAAAATACGCCTCGGCACCGTTTGCACCAAAAAGAGCGCCAGCGTAGGTTATCGAGCCTCTTTTCATCATGACCAAGTTATCGAAGAGCTGAAATGCAGCCGCTGATGGCGAATGAATGGTGGCGATAACGTTGACGCCACCGTCCGCGAGATCTCGACACGCTTTCACGATGCCGCAGGACGTTTCAGAATCTAATCCAGATGTCGGTTCATCGAGGAAAAGAATTCGCGGTTTTGTCACGAGAGAGATGCCAATGTTTACTCTTTTCGCTTGACCACCAGATATACCTCGCTCGAGATTGGATCCCACGACCGTGTGTTCGCACGAACGCAACTGTAAAGTATCGAGTAATTTGTCCACGTCTTTGACTCTCTGCTCCGCAGCAATCGCGGCTTGCCACTTTTCCTTCACGTTCGGTCGTTTCAATTCTGCCGCGTATAATAACGTTTCTCTCACAGTCAGCGTCGGTAATAAATTATCAAACTGCTCGACGTATGCCGCGCAACTTTTCAAAACTTTTGCGCTCGATATCTTCTCGCCTACGAAAATCTGTCCTTCCAGCGTTCCTTGGGTCTTCCGTCCGGCGATGACGTCCAACAATGTCGTCTTCCCAGCACCACTTGGACCCATGAGCGCGGTCACTCGACACGGTTGGAACACCACGGATACTTCGTTTAATAATTTAATCATCTCGTTCTTCTTTGTTTTATGCTTGACTCTGTACGATACGTTTTGCACGACCACGGGTAAACGAATGCCGGTAATCAAGCGCTCGTCCACCGGTCTGTTGTACCAATCTTCATCTTCTTCGTAAACAACCTCTTCGGGCAATAATCTCGTCTCCTCTTCGTCTTCGATGTTCACGATAAATTCTGCCGCGTTCTCGTCTCGCATAGTCGTCGATTCCCACCACGCCTCGTGCGTAAACTCTTCCTCCATGGAGGCAAACTTTTCTTCTTCTTCTTCCATCGAATCCCTTTTTTCTCCACCTTCGATTTTCCCCACGCTGTACGTCGGTCTGTACGGCGTAATTTCTCGCACCTCCTCCTCATCCTCCTCCTCTTTGTCGTCGTCGTCGTCTTTCGAGGCACCATCTCCGCCACCACCATCCGAAAGCGTCTCAACGCGCGCGTTCGAAGCTTCCATTCCTCCTCGACGACCTCTGTCTTCTCCCTCGTCGTCGATTCCCCACTCTTCCTCCTCCTCCTCCTCTCGCACCGTCGTCCTCGTCGTCGTTTCCAAACTCACCCGCTCGCTCCCACCGAAAGAAGAGCGGTTCTCTCCATCCGTCGAGTTCGTCCGCATCTGCGCGTAAGAGTACTCCAAAGGCGAATCGAACGAGTCGCCGCGGTTTTGTTCTTCTCGTTGTTGTTCTCCGTCGTGATCGTCCATGTGATTGTGAAAAAAAAATGAGAGATTTTTGTTGTCCAAAAAAGCGTTATCGTAATTTAGGGTTTTTGGACAAAAAAGAAAGAAAGCTCGCTTTGACTTTTCAAAAATCTTCAAAAAAAATGGAAAGAGAGGCGCAGATATCGTCGCTTCTCGGACGACTCGTCCGGGCCAATCTCGCGAACGATAACGCCGACGGCAGGAGAAAGGAAAAAGTAAGGGCCTCGTCGAATTCTTACTCCTCGTTTACGTTCGAAGAGAGAGACTATTTGGAACGCTTCGCGCGTCGGATTTTACGAAGCACGCTTCGTCTCGACAGCGCGGGAAATAACGAACGGGAAGAAAAGGACGCTTTCTCGTTGTCGCCGCGAGACGAGAACGAAGACGAAGAAGACGACGACGATGAAACCACGATTTTGGACAGAATAAAATCCTTCGTTCACGAGCGGAAAGGATTCGACGCTTCGTTGGACGTCGCGCGATTGCACAACGCGTTGAACCAAGACGAGGATTGGGAGCGAGGGGTTGGGAAAAAGAGGGAGATTTTTCAGTTGCTTTGGAAGCTGAGACGGACCGGAGAGGACGACGACGACGAAGAGGAAGACGACGACGAGCAAAAGTTTTTGGAGAGGAAGAAACATTACATGTACGATTCTCCGCGCTCCGCGGGAAAGCGGGTGGTCGAGGAGAACGAGGACGGGTATTACGGTTTGCGAACGCCGCGACAAGACCGCCGCGGCGGGCGTTCGGCGACGGTGGATCGGTTGTTGGCGACGACGACTTCTTCGGGCGGGAATGGCGGCAGTGCGAGAAGAGCGCGCAGTAAGAAACGCGAGGAGACGCTGGCGACTATGGCGCGAGCGTTGACGCCGAGGCATCAACACAAGATGATTTCGCCGTCTACCGCGGCGGCGGCCTCTCCCGTCGGCGGTCCGAGAGATGACGCTTTCAATAGATTAGCGTTGGAGCGTAGACAAAACGGTGAAGTCGCGGAATCACAGTTAGTGAGAGACTGCATTTTCGCTTGCAATGGCATCGATGGTAATTACATTAAGTTTGATCTCGTGAGCGACGCGTACGTCATTTTTCCAAAGGACGCGCCTATCGCTCCGGGAAGGAGACACGCGTGTAGGAAAATCTGCGAGCTCGGATGGTTGTATAGAAAAGTGAAAGCGACATCGGATGCGCCGACATCAGCTTTTGCAAAGGACACTGAAGGCGCGACGAGGAGCGCGTTTCGAAGCGCGCTGTCGAACGAATTATCGAAACACTACAAAATGTTAGCCGTTTTGGAGGCAAAAGTGCAGAATAATAACGACGACATCGATGAGGACGTAGAGGAGGGAAGAAGTGATCTTGAAGAAGACAACGATGAGATGAACAATCGAGCTTTGCTCAACGATCGATCGTTCGATAGTTTAGCGCCGTCGTCGCATAGAAGTGGTAGGCATACACATATTAGAAATAGAAATAGCGGCGTCATCTCTGATCGCATCGCGCCGACTGGTTCAGATGTCGTCACGCTCAGACGACTTCTCGTGTGGTTAGACGAACCGAAACGAACGATGCGCGCTTTAGCCATCGTCTGCGATGCGACGGAACATCTACGTGGTGGCGAGTTGCTCGCGGAGTTATACAAGCATTCGGATACCGGCGATGTTGTCCACGATGGTATAGTTAGACGCGTCTTGGCGAAAACTGCTAGGCCTTATTTTGAAACGATGAAAGAGTGGTGCGCTAGAGGCGACTGTAGTTTTGAATCCGAGAACGCCAACACTAAATCATCAGCAGCGATGATTGGCGAGTTTTTCGTGCAAAGGAATGACCGATATTATCGTCACAGGAATAAAAGCATCGAAAGCGGCGATGCGATGGATAAAGATGACAACGAGAACGAAGACGACGTCGAGGCAATAAACCGATGGTACCGCTTCGATTCCGACGACGAGATTATCGACGACGGTCGATTACCTTTCTCTTCGGTATCGTGGAAGAGCGGGTTCGTCGTCGACGAGAGTGCAAAACCGTTTTTCATATCCTCGAAAACTGCAAACGAAACCTTGAAATGTGGCGCGGCAATTTCGTTTTTGAAGAATGCGTGCAAAGACGAGAAGTGGGGCGACGTCTCTCGTACAATTTTGAAACAGTTTGACGAGTTCTTTGCATCTTTGTCAGCGTCGACGACAGTCGCTACCGTCGAGAATGATTTTGAAAAGCTCATCAAAGTCTTGCCTGCTATCATCTCGAGAGCCAAACGCGCGGCCGATTCAGCTGTCCGAGAATCCTTATTCGAACGTTATCGTCTCAAAGCGCATTTTGTCGCGTTGAAGCAGTACTTGTTGTTGGGTCAAGGCGATTTTATCCACGCACTCATGGAGTCTATCCACGACGAGCTCGACAAAGAAATTGACCCGATGAGCCGCGAGGGTATATCACAATATTCATTGCGAAGTAATTTAGACGCCGCCGTACGCGTTTCGAACGCCTCTTTGGCTGAACAGCACGTTCTCGATGCTTTGAGCGTGCGTTTGATGAAACCGCTGGAAGACGAGACTGGGTGGGACGTGTTCTCTCTCGAGTACAAGCTTCGCTCGCCTCTGACGACAATTTTCAGCGATCGTGAAATGGGAAGATATTCTCGAGCGTTTACATTCCTTTGGAAGTTGAAACGAGCCGAGTATACGCTGTGCGAGTTATGGAAAGCCATGAAACCGACGGTTGCGTCCAGATTCCAACGCGAAGGTTTAGGCGGTAACATCGGTAAAGCTTTGGAGGTGGAACAGGCGCGATGTCATCGCGTACGACAATCCATGCACGCGTTGATCAGTGACGTCCAGTATTACGTTATGTTTGAAGTCTTGGAGCCGTCGTGGGACGAGTTTGAACGTAAGCTTTCCGGAAACGCAGCGAATGACGATTTAGATTCCATCATCGCCAGTCATGAAAACTATTTGAGTTCAGTCATAGAAAAGGCATTGTTAGGCACGAAATCGCAAGTTTTGCAACGAAGTTTGCAGTTGATTTTTGAATCCGTGCAAAAGTTCAAATCGCACACGTTCAAATTGTACGAAGCGATAGAAGATGCCGCGCGAGTGCGAAAATCTGACCAAAGGCGCATCATCGAACGCGAGATGAACCAGCAGTGGGGTGTTGATTTCGGCGAATCCAAAGAAGGCGAGGACTATTTGAGCGAAGATTTCGTCACGGGCGCGAAGGAAAGCTTAGATGTCATCGAAATTGAATTTGAGAAGCACGTCAATGGATTCCTGAAGTTGCTTCCGTTGCAAACGCACGTGGATACTTCGTTTCTATCGTTTCGCTTAGAGGCGACGTTCCAGCGACACGCATGAGAAGAGTAAGAATGAGCATTAGTAATGTTGTAAGCTTCTTTTTAAATTCTTATTAAAAACGAGTTTAATAATCGCGAATAAGAATAAATCGCGGGTTTATACATGTCTAGTGGTTTTCCTCTCTCTTCTCTCTCTCTTCTCTCCTCTCTCTCTCTCTCTCTCTCTTTTTCTCGTCGTCGTCGTTCTTCTATAGAAATTCATCGCGCCTTAGTTGATTTGCACTTCGCGATCAAAGATCCACGAGAACTTCTCCGTCATCGGCCCTTTCTTCGCCGCTTTCTTCTTACCAAACGCCGCTAATTTACGGATACGATCCGGTTGTTTCATCAAATACTCTTGCGCTTCCATGGCTTCCGCGGACAAACCAGTGATGTTGTTGATATCCCACCTCTTGATCAAATGCTCCATGATATCCGCGTAGTCCTCCGCAGTGTACACCCCCGATCGTTCCGCCACGGCTGCGAAATCGCTAAACAGATCTCTTCCCGTTCTCGCTTTGTGCTGACCATCGTCCATCAAGTGCGCCGGCATAGTAATTTGTTTCTTCATCATGTCGGCAAACGCCAACACCGCTCCGTCTGGATCTCTCTTCTTCACTTCGTCGATGATTCTTTGGTACGCAATCTCGTGTCTGCCTTCATCGGCGGCGATGATACCGCAAATCTTGGCCAACTTGTCGTCGCCAGCCTCCAACGCCATTCTCGCGGTGTTCCCGTGCGAGATCTTTGTCGCTCTCTCTTGAAATGAAGTGTACACGAAGCCCAAATACGGATTGTTGTCCGTCTTCGGGTTCATCCCGCTTCCAATCAAGTTCTGGATTGTCGTCTCGATCGGTTTCATGTTGCACTTTCCAGTCATCCACATGTACTTGTTCATCAAATCACCGTGTCTGTTCTCTTCCGCGGTCCACTTTCTCGTCCATTGCGCCCACGGCGTCCCGTCGGCGCCCGTGTTATCCTTCGTCTCTTCCAACGTGTTCAACATGTTCATGTACGTCGGTAAAGCTTCTTCCGTGATCAAATCACCGACTAAAACCACCATCAAATCGTCCGAAATCCCTTTCGATCGCTCTTGGATTTCCTTGATGTCGTCCAAGAACTGTTCCGACTCCGGGTCCGGGAGGAAATCTTGCGGTTGCCAGTTTTTGTTCGTGTCTTTCAAAAGGCCCATGAGCTGTGTGTTTTTGAAACGAGAGAAAAAGAGTCAGCGCTTGGAGAGAAACGAAGATTTTAAGAGCAGATGCGCGAACGCGCGCATTCTGCATGCACGCGCGCCTGCGCGTGTGTTCGACGCGCTTTGTCGTCGCGCGCTCGATACCAAACGCGCGCGCTTCGAAGCGCTAAGCGCGTTTCCAAAGTCAATGAGTTGGGGAAAAAATTCTTATCTCTCAAACGTCACGCAGAGCACGAAACCTCTCTCTCTCTCTCTCTCTCTCTCTCTCCTTTCCGCTTTCTGCCGGGTAGCGCCGCGAGAAAGAGAAGCGCACAAAGATCTACGCGCTGAGAGAGAGAGAGAGAGAGAGAGAGAGCGTTAAAAATAAAAGGACGACAAACGACGCGCGTACCTCTCCCCCGGCAAAGTCAGACATGTCTCGAATAACCTCCCGTTGGTGATCTCTCAACCGAAATTTCTTCGTCTCGGCGTCGTTTTCGACGATTATTCTCGGCGAGTCGTTCACGACCGCTTTGGTGGTCGTCGCGCGGACGACGCGCGAATTTTGTTGTCGTTTCTTGACCGCGAACGCGGGCGTCGCCGAGGTTTTGCTGGAAAGCGCCGCAAACATCGTCGTGTTTAAGCCGTGGAAAAAGTGAAGTGCTTTTTACTAGAGCGTCGTCGCGCGCTTGTTGTTTTTTGTGCTTCTGGCGTTCTCGCGCGCTTGTGGCCACACGAGAATCTCTCTCGCCAAAAATGGTCGAACGATGTGCATTTCGCGGAAGAGAGAGAAAGCGAGAGAGATGGGAACCCAATGAATAATCTCTCTCGCGCTCGAGTTCCAAAAAAATTTGACACACACTTACACACACTTTCCCGCACATGTAACGAACGCGTTTCTAAAATGTTCTACTTTCACAAAAAGCTATATTGCGTCTATCGCACTCTACTGTATTCTAATATATATATATATTTCGTTCACGCTCGTATGCGCTCGAACGATTCGTTCTTACCGGCTGGGGTGATCGTTTTGGAGACTTCTTTGACGGTTTCGCTCATCGAACGCGAGCGGGAAAGTTGCGCGTCGAGCCAAGCGGCGGTTTCCTCGTGTTTCGTTTGGTTCTTCTTTTTCTTTTTCTTCTTTCCGAGCGAAGAGCACCCAGAAAAGTACTTTTGAAAGGCGAGCAAACCTAACGCGCGAGAGATTTTCTCGGATGGCACTAAGTTTGGATCTAGTTGTTTATCCAGTAAGCGCTTTCGAGCACCAGTTCGGGCGTAGCTTATGGCGCTTTCGATGGCGCGTTTCAAAAGCGCGTGACCGCAAGACGTCATGCCAGGAACTGCCTCCACCGCACGCACGTACGAGGTTGTTTTTGCCGCACACAAGAGTAAAGCTTGGTACATGTTTGTCGTGATAGTTTCACGACTGTTTACTCTTGGGTCGTACAAAAGCGCGCAAAGTTTGTGGTTCAAATACGACCGCGTTTTGTTCGGAAGATATTTCCAAGCTAAATGTGAACTCGGAAGATTTATTGTTTCGCGGAGCCAGACGTTCAGATACTTGGAGTAATCCGCGCGCACTTCGAGCGTCTGCGTGTCGAAAAGCAATCCGCACCATGGAATAAACTCGCGTCCGTCTTTACATTCCACGTTCTTTTCTAAATTGCGTTCCAAATGATCAAAATTAATCTTTGTCTTTGTCGGATTGATTTCCACGCCATATTCGGCAATCCCGTCGAGCAAAGAGTTCAAGAAGTGCTTCGCTCGCGAGAAATTGTCAGTGACAAAAAGTAAATCGTCCGTCCAACGCATGAAGACTCCGTCGCCGTATCCCTCGTTCACAATTTTCTTTTTTGGAGTGCCTTTGTAAATCTCCGTTTCGAATGCAGCCATCGATTGGGTTTGCTCCATGTGCGCGTAAAACAAAGCGCACAGTTTCGTGGAGAGAATAGAACCTTGCGGAATGCCAATCTTCTGACGGAATAAGGAACCGTGCGATTTAACGAGCGTGTTTCCGAGATGTTCGCGGAGCGTGTTCAGTGCCTGTTGACGATACGCTGTGCGCGTTTTGCCCAGATCGATAGACACAGACCCGGGTGGAAGCGTTTTGACAAGCGCGCGCCGACCTGCGTCGCTCTCGTTCGGCGAAAAGATCGGACCGGGAAGTTTCTTCTTCGATTTTTTCGTGCTCTCGTCCGCTGTCGCAGTGCTCGCGTCGTTTTGAGATGATGGATCTAAAGATCCCGACGAATTTTTGTGCGTAATATCAATTCCAGTATCGTGGACATCTTCTGTAGCAAACGCAACTTTTCGCGTCGCGTACCTGTTTCCGAGAACGCTTTGTGTACGGTATTTAAGCATGGCATATTCCTGTTTCTTGAACAAACTCGATATGACAGTCTCGAGCTTTTCCGTCGGAATAGAATCAAACGCAGCCTTGATATCTGCACACACGAAGTAAAGTTTTGGCAAATCTTTCTTGCCTTTTACGGTCGCTTTCGTCTTGTCAATATCTTCCGGGGAGTCCTCGGAGTCTCCGACATCGTCCCTCGAGTTCGCCTTCATGAGACCGTGCTTCGTTCTCCATCGTTCGGCAAAAGGCGCGTATATCTTCAACGTCTCGTCGTAATCACTCACAAAGTTCCCCATCAACGTCTCGTCTGCTCGAATTTCGTGGTCCAATATGTCTGAAATCGTATATAACCGATCGTTCACGGGCTCAAATTCAAATTTCATCTTTTTCCTGTGTCCGCTCGCGTCTCGCTTTTTACTTGTTAAACGCATACTCGCCGGTTGCCCGAGCATAGCAATTGGACGGACACCTGTTTTCTTTGGCTTCCAGCGAATCCGAGAAAATCCCAAGGAATGGTGCGAAAGTTTGTTTTCCGTGTCGTTTTTGGTAAGCTTTTCGTATCTTCCGCTCGTGACGAATTCTTTATTCTTTGACCGCACGATTCGCGACCAGACACCTTTGCGATAATAGTACATCTTCTGCCGCTCGTGATCAGTATCGGTAACAAAAAAGTGCGACCGGATGATAGGAAATACGATGGATTTAATAATCCAAAGAATAAGCTTCTCTACTCGCCGCTTTCGCGCTTCAAACTCGGCAATTGTCTTCTTTTTATTTTTCTTTCTCTTCTCGCGATAATCTTCATTGTCCAAGAAGGCGTAATCCGATGTTTTCACACCAATCATAGCTTCGTGTAAAGTACACTTCTCGATTCTTCTCAGAGACACAATCCTAGAGACAAACTGACGTAAGCGCCTCTTTGTGGTCGTTTTTGACCCAAGAAACTGTTTTGGAAGCACCCCTCGGAGAATAGCCCAAACAAAGCTTGAAACGTCCTTGTGAGACGAGTTCAATTTAACCAATTGATCGGTATCAGCCGATCTCCAATCGGGAAGCTTCACCGGACAATGTAGATCTAGTAACTTTGCGAAGTTACACTTCTTTGCGCGTCGTAACATGCGTCGAAGGAGAGGTAAAACGTTTTTTCGATGCGATTTAGAGATGCGTATTGTCATTCGTGGGCTTTTCTGCGAAAGCTGCGTCGGAATGATTTCTTGATGTTCAGATGACATGTAACTCGACGGTACTTGACTCATAATCATTCGCGGGTCGATATTTTGTTGTTGCTGCTGTTGTTGTTGCACCGGTGTTTTTACTTTCCGCTTCTTTGCTCCGAAAATATCTGCATAAAGTTTGCGCGAAGCGTTTATGCTCGACCCATTGCATCGAAGGATATGTTTCGCAGGAAAACCTGGTCGTTTGGAGAATGTCGAACAGTATAACGCCGGCGATCGATCTAATACTATGTTTCTCGGATGATTCGCGTCGACTGTATTTTTATCTCTCTTTTTCTTCTGCTGTTGCTGTTTGTTTCTTGCGCGCGAGGCTTTTTCTTTCAATTCCGCTTGTTGGATTTTTTCCTGTTTCTCCTTTGCTAGACGTTCATTTCTATGTTGTTCCGTTCGTTGCGCGTATTCCGCGAGCATTGCCCATTTCTCATCCTCTCCCATACTTTCTATGTCCCTAGAACTCACGACATTTGTTTTTTCTCTTTTTGCCGCATCAGCCGTTTCCTTCGCTTTCGCCTCAGCCTCGGCGCGCTCTTTCGCCAGTTTACGTCGAACCCAGCTCGGCGGACGAGACTTCCTCATTTCCCTCTCGCGCTTCTTATTTTTGACCGGCGGATCGTTAATATCAATTTCTACTGTTCCTTGAACGCCCACGTCTTCGTTATCTTCTGCACCACCGTTAGATTGCGAGGGTGTTTCTGGTATGCACCAATCTTCGTCCTCTAGCTCTTGCGTGCTCAGAATCGGTGTTTCTTCCTTAGTGGTTTGGGTATCCTCCTCCGGCGTCGCTTCAGGCACAGAATTTTCCTCGTTTCCCACGACGACAACGTTCGCATTCGTCGTCGTTTGTTTAATCGATGCGTCTTCTTTCAGCTCCGACGATGGCTCTTGTTGTTGTCTTTCTTTGTCTTCTTCTTTCACGTTGCCTTCTTTAGCCTTCTTCTTCATATCGGCGTACTCTTTGCGCCTCGCTTTCCTCCGTTTTACTTTCTTGACTTGTGTCGGAGTAAGTTTCTTCTTCTTTTTCCTCGCGCCTTGCGAAAAAATGCTGCTATTATTCGTCATTGATTCGTGGCGACTTACGCCGGAGGCGAGCGCACCGGCCGTGCTCTTCTTAAACGTACAATTCGCGCGATCCATGGATGCTTTGAAAACCACGTGCTCAGATGTGATTGGTTTGCCCAGAATTTGTACCAACCTCTCCTCTTTCTCGCTACTCAACAGCCGACCACGCGAGCGCTTTTTCCTTTTCCTCGATGCTTTTGCAATCACCGCTGGCGCACCGCTCGTCTCAAATAACTGTCTCACGCTCTTCTCCGCGTTTACCGCCGTCGTAGCCGTCGAGGTCGACGTTAAACTCGCGAACCCGCTCGCGTACAACATCAACCACTCCGCCATCTCGTCCCCTATGCGATCCCACAACGTCCCCCAATGCGTGCTCGTCGCGAACGCTTCGGCACTATTCACGCAACTCCTCTCGTCTCTTCCTTTGGCAAATCTAGTCAATCCAAAACATAACGCGTTATTCGGCTTTTGCCGAGCGCTAAAAAATTTCTTCTGCACCGTCGCCACGCGTTCCTTCGCCGTCGTTCTCCCGATTGCCGGAGGCGAACTCACCGGACGATGCGCATCTTCTGCATCCAACGGGGAACTTTTCATCGAGAGCGGCGGAAACCTTTCCGGCAGCGCGATGTACGACTCGTCCAAAACGCCTCTCGCGTACGCTCTCGCATCTCTCTCCGCGTCCTCTAGATTTTTCATCACGTATTTCGGCACTTCTCGATGGAACACCTCGCAAACTTTTCGAATCGCATCTCTCACCGTGTACACGTGACGACCGTACACCGCTCTCAAAAGAATCGGGATGCGCTTCTTTTGCGCCCCCCGACGAGGAGGAGAACGACGCGCCCGCGGAGCAGCAGACGCGCGTCGTCGTTGCTTTTCCACTCCTTCACTTCGCGTCCGTCTCTCCCTCGCATCATCATTCGATGGTGGTCTTCCCATTTTTTCACCGCATCATCGGAGTTTTCATTTTTCGTTACGAAAGAAAAATAAAAGCGCACTTCCTCCTCGCGGCGCGCGCGCGCAGTCAAAAACGAACGAACAATAAATAAAAGAGAGAGCGACAGAGAACAGCGCGTTCTTCCCTGTCTCTGCGTCTGTGCGCGTGCTCGCGTTCGCTCGTGTGTATATCTCGCGCGCGAGTTTTGAAGCTTTAAAAAGAGAAGAGAGTTCGGGAAAAAAGTCTAGATTTTTTTTTTTCCCTCAAACTCCAGACTTTTGAGCACCCTCGACGAGAACGAACGAGGTGCGTGCGTCGTGGGAAGAAAAAGAAGAAGAAGAAGAAGAAGAAGAACAAAGAGGAATGCTCCGAACGATTCTGACGACCGGTCTGGCCGCTTCGACGGCATCGTTAGGATTGGCGGTCGGGTACGGCGTCGCGTTGGGTCCACCTCCTCGGTGTTGCGGTGGGGGCTGCCTTCCCGGTGACGGTGGTGGTTTTGGTGGTGGTGGGCGCGAAGACGTCGAGAAGAAGAGGAAGAGGAACAACGCCGCTTCGACTTCTTCGGTGGAAACGTACGATAGGTTGGCGAAGACGTTCGACGAGGAGCTGAACTTTCACGAGTTTTTTACCGGCATTGATTTCTTGCGTTCGCGTTTAGTTCGGAGAATAGATGGGAGAGGAGGAGACGTGTTGGAAGTCATGTGCGGAACCGGGAGGAATTTGGACAAGTATTCTTCTTCGTCGTCGATGGAGAAGATGCGGCGGTTGGTGATGACGGACGCGTCGGAGGCTATGGTGAATGAAGCGAGGGAGAAAATTCGCGGTACGACGAGTAATGGAACTGAAATCAAAGCAGAGGTGGACGACGCGACGAAAATGAAACAGAAGTCGAACAGTTTTGATTACGTGGTGATGACGTTTGGACTTTGTTCCACGGACGAACCGGAGAAGGTTGTGAAAGAGCTCGCGCGGGTGACGAAACCAAACGGCGAGATATTGCTGTTGGAACACGGACGTCCCCGAAAAGGAAGCGTACACGACTATTGGCTCTCAAATATTTTAGATGCACACGTTGATATGCACCAAAAGAAATGGGGGTGCGCGTGGAACAAGGATATAGAGAAGATTGTGAGGGAAAGCGTAGAGGATGTTTGCGACGTGGTGACGTTCGATCGATGGCACTTCGGAACAACTTCATACGTTGTTTTGAGGAAGCGAGAATAGACAAAGTACAGTGTAGTTAGAAAAATAGGCGCGCGCAAACATAGATAGACGCATAGATGTCATTATTCTTACGAATATATGTGGGATTGACCTTTCTTGTAGAATTATTTAAAACAAAAACACACTCACACCTCTTTTAACTGATTAAATTTTTTAGAATAACGTATATGCGCTCGGTCTATTACGCGCCGAAATACTTCGGGCGAATGTTTAAACCAACGATCAAAGCGAGGGTCAAGTAATACGTTACCGATCCGGTGAACATGTACGAGTCAAATCGGTCCAAAAATCCGCCGTGACCAGGAATAAACGACCCAGAATCTTTCACGCCGGCATTGCGCTTCATCACCGATTGCAACAAGTCGCCGAAAACTGAACTCGCGTAAATAAAGCCTCCAATAATTAACGTTCTCCACAACTCCTCGGGAATTCCTAACAAATACCAGCATATTCCAGAACACGCGATGCTAAAAATTCCACCACCAATGGCTCCTTCGATGGTTTTATTCGGCGAAATCGTCGTCAACTTCTTCCCGAAAAACTTCTTGCCGAAATTTTTACCGCTGAAATATGCCCCGACGTCCGCGGAGACAACACACAAAACCGTCATTAACGTGATGGATACGCCTAAAGTCCAACTCGTCGGTCCACCCAATTGCGACGGCCAGCTGGAAACAATCGATCCGGCTCGATCGATCGCTAAAGGAATCCCGGACATTGCTCTCAGTTTAATCCAAAATGAAGGCAAGAACCCGCAATAAAACAATCCAAACAACGTCGTCGTAAATTCAATAAAATGAGACTCCTCGCTCGAAATTAACGCCGCTACCGCGCACGAAAACGCTGCAACCATTGCCATGGTCACGGGAACTGTTCTCCCTCCGGAAACGTGCAAAATCACGCACAATAATACCGAACACGCGGTTATCCATTTCGCCGCCCACCTCGGTGGCGGGTGCGGCAACTCCTCGTTCACTTTCGACATCAACCCGAAATATTCCGACGCAGACGCGTACGCGCACAAACCAATCAACGCGACCCACAGCCATCCTCCGAAACCGAGAAAAAATGCCGCCAATACCCCCAAAACCAACGCAGAAATCGTCCTCTTTACAATTTTCGGTACTTTTTTCTTCTTTTTCAGTTCGTTCGCCACGATGAACGCCTTGTGTCGAGCATCTTGAGCGGCGTAAAACTCAGCTTCGGCGTTGGCCGACGACCCGGCTTTCGCGACGATCGATGAGAAAATCTCCTTCCTCGCATTCATCATCGTCGCGCGTCTATCCTGGACACCATCCACTCCGTGATGCCGTTCTTTACCGAACGCGTTGTTTTGCAACGAACACGCCACTACCCTCGATTTCTTTCCGCTCCAATTCTCCGTTTTTTTCTTCTGCTCTGATGTCTTCCTTCTCCGGGCGACGACCGCGGTCGACGACGCCACGCGCGACGACGAGCAACTCGAAAGCATCATCTCTGTCTCTCTCTGTCTTTTTGTGTATACGCACGCGCTGTTTTTTGCTATGGGATGTTATTACATACGCGCTCGCGAAGCGCTTTTACTTTTTTTATTTTGAGTGAGGGAAGAAGAGGGAGAAGAGAGATAACTGTGTTGTTTCGTTACGAGACGAGAACACCGAAGCAGCAGCAGCACGGAAGCAGAGAGAGAGAGAGAAGGAGAGAGAGCGGCACAGAAGAGAGAGAGAGAGAGAGAAGCAAAAAAATACGAGCTGTTGAAAAACGAACGGACGCCCCTCTCTCTCTGTTTGTTTCCTGAAACTTTCCCCGGCACGCGCGCGAGAAGAAGGGAGAGAGCAAATGAGAAGAAATCGAGAAGAAGAAGAAGAAGGGAACGCGCGCGAAGAGGGGGGAGTGCGAACGAAGACCGCGCCGTCTTCTTTCGCGCTCTCCGAAGCGTTTTGTGTTTTGTATCTCTCTGTTGGTGCCAACAGAGGCTCTTCTTTCTCCCCAAAAGGGGAGCAGGCACAAAAAAAAATTGAGAAAAAACTCGCGCAAGCACCAAAAGAAAATTTTTGCGACCGTCGTTCGCTTCAAAACCAAACGGCGCCCCGAAGAGAGAGAAGAAAGGAGAAAGAAGGAAGTTCTTCTCTGCGTTCTCAGCCTCACCTCTCTTCCTTTCCCTTCAAAACCGTCCGCGCGCATCTTCTAAACCCGCATCTTTGAGCCTTTTACGGCGCGCCAACCCGGTCGGATCCCGGTGGATTCCCCGGTGCACGTTTTGCTCGACCGGTTCCAAGCGGAAAAGATCGAAGGGGAACTTCGGAAGTCGATCGCTTTTGCGCGGGACGCGCGGGAGGGAGAGGGTAAAATTTTTTTCTTTCTTCTCTCTTGGATTCGAAAGGAGAAGAAGCTCGAGGGGCCACAGACGAGAGACGAGAGACAAAAAGAGGAGGAAAAAAAAATTTGAACTCGCTTTGGAGCTTTGGAGAGTTTTTGTAGGCAACGAAAGAGAAGAAGAAGAAAAAATCAATCGGAAATGGCGTCCAACGGGACCGAGGCGACGCGCAAAGGCGGGCAATGGCGGACGTGGCAAAGCGACGAGGATATTCCTCAGCGGAAAATCTTGATTCAGCACATGTGAGTGGCTCGCATTTGGTCGCGAGCGGCGCGCGATGATTTTAGCTTTTCTTTTTTTTTTTTAAAGGCCCGCGAGCCGATCGACTTTTTTGGGCAGCAGTTCAAAATAGCTTTTATTTTGCGTTTTCGCGCGCGCGCGACCGAGGGAACGACGGCGTTGGATGTTACGCGGTGGACTGCGTTAAAACCCACACTGACTTACTTCTTTTCTCCTTTTGTAACTACAGATTGCGTTTGTTTCAACAGCGCAAACCTTCCGTGACGAAAGAGTGGCAGCAGAAGCTTCCAGACTTTGTGTTGCGTCTCGAAGAAGCCGTGTATCGAGGCGCGCGGTCGAAGGAGGAGTATTGCGATAAAGATACATTAGAGGCGAGGTTACAAGCGGTGGCGAGAATTATGGTCACTAGGCCAGGAGCGAAAGCCGCGCAGATGCAACAACAACAGCAACAAGCGCAACAGCAACAGCAACAGCAACAGCAACAACAACAGATGATGAACGGCGGCCAACCCAACCCGGCAATGATTGGAAGTGCGAACGGTATGGGCATGAACGGAGCGGTGCCTCCTGGTGCGATGATTGGGAGTGGGGGTATGCCACCGCCAGGACAGATGGTTCCCATCAATGGAGATGGGAACGTTTTAGCAAATGGACAGAGATTGATTAGAGGTCAAGCTGCGGGATCACCGGGCGGGAACAACGCGCCGATGCAGCTGCTCGGACCAAACGGTGTCCCGTTAACCGCGGCACAAATGGCACAGATTAACCAAGGAAATACAAATAGCAATAAACCGTTGAGTGCGGCTGAGAAGAAAGCGCAAGTGGCGAGAGCGAAAGCGATCGCCGCTGCGAGCAAACAGCAGCAAGCCGCGGCTGGCGGGAAGAAGAAGAAAGAAACGAAAGCGCAAGCCGCGGCTCGCATTGCTGCAGAACAGCAACAAGCGCAACAGCAAGCGCAACAGCAAGCACAGCAACAACAAATACGTCCCGGTGCGTCCGCCCCGCCCGGGTCCACCGATGAACAAATAAAGAAAGCGTACATAGTCAAACAACAGAGATGGTTACTCTTCCTTCGACACGCGTCGAAATGTCAAGCGGCTGAAGGAAAGTGTCCGTACACGCCGCACTGCCACGTGGCAAAGCACTTATGGGAGCACGTTTTGAAGTGCACGTTACCAACATGCCAGTACCCGAGGTGTTTAGCGTCCAGGGAGTTGTTGAAACACCACCAAAACTGCAAGGACCCGCGCTGTCCAGTGTGCGGCCCAGTTCGATCGGCGATGTTAAAGCAGCGTCAGCAGCAGCAAGCGTTACTCGCGCAGCAACAGGCGGCAGCAGCAGCGCAAGGCGGTGGAAAGAAACAAAAGATGACGAAAGCTGAACAGGCGGCGGCTAAGGCGGCGCAAGCGCAGTTTGATTTGATGCCTCCTCCGTTGATGGTAAAAGGGACCGGAAACGCGGACAGAAAACCGGGAGGTGAAGGCACGTCTTTAATGGAATGTTTCACGCCAGAGGAGATCCGAACGCATTTGGCGTCGTTACGATTGACAGAAGGGAAAGAAAAAATCCCTGGTATTGTTGCACCGATGTCGGCGAGACGGCGCGATGCAGAAGCGGACAAGGTCATCGCCAACGCCACGGAGTCTTCCTGCCGCGCGTGCGGCGTCGAGCGCTTGACGTTTGAGCCGCCGCCGATGTATTGTTACTCGTGCGTCGGGAGAATCAAGAGAGGGCAAGTGTACTACCACGTTCCGAACCTTCCCGGGGGTGAGACGCGTAAAGACACGTGGTGTAACCCGTGTTATAACACCATTCAAGGTCACATTGATATTGAAGGCCAACGCTTCCCGAAGAATTCGTTGATCAAGAAGAAAAACGACGATGATTTGGAAGAACCGTGGGTCCAATGCGATTTCTGCAACAATTGGTATCACCAAATTTGTGTTTTGTTCAACGGACGGAAGAACACGGATGGCGAAGCGCATTTCACGTGCCCTACTTGCATTTTGTCGCAAATCGAAAAGCAAGAGCGAACTGTAACGACCGAACGTCCCAACTCCATGCAACCGGCCAAGACGCTGACGAAGACGGTTTTAGGCGACTTTTTGGAGAAGCGCGTATTGGATGCTTTGGCGGAGGAACGCGTCGCGAGAGCGAAACACCTCGGCATTCCAGTCGAAACGGTACCAACTGCGGAGGATTTAACCATTCGCGTTGTTTCACAAACCGACAAGAAGTGCGACACGAAGCCGCGGTTCTTGGAGGCGTTCAAAAAAGATGGTTTCCCGGAAGAATTTTTGTATAAGAATAGAGTCATTTTGCTCTTTCAAAAAATCGAAGGCGTGGACGTGTGCTTGATGGCTATTTACGTGCAAGAGTACGGCGAAGATTGCCCGAACCCGAATCAACGACGAATTTACTTGTCTTATTTGGACTCGGTGAAATACTTTCGCCCAGAAGGTATCGTCGCTAGCATTGGCGAACCGATGGCGCTGAGAACGTTCGTGTACCACCAAATTTTGATTGGCTACCTCGATTACGCCAAACAAAGGGGATTTACGTCGTGTTTTATTTGGGCGTGCCCACCCTTCCAAGGCGACGATTACATCTTGTATTGCCATCCGAAGGTGCAGAAAGTTCCGAAAAGCGACAAGTTGCGCGAGTGGTACATGAAGATGCTTCGTGGCGCCGCCAAGGAAGGCATCGTGCACTCTGTGACAAACATTTACGACGAGTACAATTTGGGCGGCTCTCTGCAAGAAGTTCGGTCGGCGAGAGATTATCCGTACTTTGACGGTGATTATTTTCCTGGCGTTGCCGAAGAGTGGATCCCAGGCATCATCGCCGAACAAGAGGAGCAAAGAAAGCAGATGAAGACGCTTACGACGGGTACCAAAGTCAACGCACGCAAAGCGGCAAAATCTGCCAGCAAAAAAGTCTACTCGGCATCCGTCGACGGTGATTTAGATTCAGAGTTGATGAAAAAGCTCGGCGTGACAATTTCCGCCATGCGCAACGATTTTATCTTGGCGCACTTGGCGCCAAAGTGTACGAACTGTCGCAAGACCGTGGCGGAGGAAAACTTGTACGTTCCGAAGGAGGAAAATCCGAAAGATCCTTTGCGTTTGTGCGAAGAGTGCAACTCTATAGAGTCTGCCATGCCTAAAGAGGAGAAGAAATTCCTAAACAGAGGCGAGTTGGTGTGCCAGAAGTGCCCGCCGTTGCCGGGCGTGAAAGATGAGAAAGTCAAAGAAGAGGAGGACAAAGCTATGCAATCCGAGTTTTTCGATACGCGGCAAGCGTTTCTTTCGTTGTGTCAAGGAAATCACTTCCAATTTGATTCGTTGCGTCGCGCGAAGCACACGACGATGATGGTGTTGTACCACTTGAACAACCCGTCCGAACCAGCATTCGTGGCCACCTGTAACGTCTGCGCTCGCGAACTCGAAGCCGGTGCCGGTTACAGATGCACAAAGTGCGCTGACTTTGACATTTGTGAGGAGTGCCGCGTCCGCGTCGGTCACCAACACCCTTTGCAACGCCAAGGCCGAGGCCGAGGCGAAAAGCAACAAATGACCGACGCCGAGCGCCAAGCCAGACAGCAACAAATCGAAAGAACTATGGCGTTGCTCGTCCACGCTTCTTCGTGCACCAACGCCAAGTGCGACAATCCAAACTGCGCCAAGGTGAAACAACTCTTCCAGCACGCGATGAAGTGTCAAACCAAAGCCGCCGGCGGATGCCACTTGTGTCGAAAAATCTGGACGTTGTTACAAGTCCACTCGAAAGGCTGCGTCGCACACGAGTGCCCGGTACCTCGATGCGCGGACTTGAAAGCGTACAGACGTCGCGCGCAAGAGCAAGTCGAAGAGAGACGACGAAAGCAGTACAGAAAATACCTCGCAGGAAATTAAAACGAGAGAGCGTCGTCGCGCGCCGCCGCGGGAGAGGGAAGAAAAGAAATATACCCAAATCGACAGAGAAACGATGTCATTGGTGAAAGAAAACACAAGAAAAGAACCATCATTATATTATTAAAAACATGCTCACACATAGCAGAGAGAGATTAAGAGAGAGATTAGAACTTTTCACATTTAGCGCACTATCCAACACAACATTGTAAGTAAGCAACAACAACAGACCATTCTTTTTTTTCAATCACAATCACTTTTTTCTTCACATTTTTTTGCTTAAAGTTCGTTCCGGCCCAACGAACTTACACGCGACGTTCTCTCTCGTGAAATGTTTCGTTTCACGACGGCGTGGACGCCGGACGACGTCTTCGAGGAAGACGAAGAAGAAGAAGAGGAGGAGGAAGAAGATGATGAAGCGGAAAACCCGAACGACAACGACGACAACACCAAAAGGAGGGATCCGAACAAACCGTTATCGTACGAGGAAATCGCGGAGAAAAAAAGGCGAAACTTCACGCAGAGAAACTTGGAAATTCAACGCAAAACGGCGCTACAAAACGCACAGATGTCGTACAGCGCGCACGATGTGCTCAAGAACATGGACGAAGATGCGAACGTGGGGATGACGGACGAGGCGAGAGCATTTTTGAGCATGAAGCCGCTGACAGAGGTTCGCAGAGCGAAGAATAAAGCGCTAGTTCCTGGGGCGAAGCGAACGCGAGTGTCGAGGAAGATGCGAGTGAGCGCCGAGGCGGAGAAAATTTTAGGATTAGCAAACATGCTGTACGTGCAGAATTTCGTGGACGAAGCGATCGAGAAGTGCCACGAGTGCATTACGGTTGCTCCGCACGAAGCTAGTCCGTATCACACGCTGGGTTTAATTTACGAAGAAAAGGGCGACATGGCAAAGGCGATGGATTTTTATTCCATCGCCGCGCACGTGAGCAAGAAAGACGTAGAATTGTGGTTGAGGATTGCGGATATGGCGTTAACGTTGGAAAACAGGAGGCACGCGATCTATTGTTTGAGCAGAGCAGTGAAGGCGTCGGAGGGAATCTTAGACGACGCGGAGAGGAATTTGTTGAGGTTGAACAGCGCAGATTTGTACGAGGAGTTTGGCGAGAAGAGACAGGCTATTGCGCAGTATGAACAAATTATAGAAACGTTAGGACCAAAAGACGTCTTGATTGATCCGTACGAGATACACATAAAATGCATGAATTTGTGCCTGGAATGTAACTTGAAGCCGAACGCGGCGAAAGTTTTAGGTGGGTACGCGAGGAAGAACGCGGCGAGAGTGGATATGAAGACGATGTTGTTCTTGATTGATTTAGTGAGCGAGTTAGATTGGTGGGAAAAAGTTGTCGAATACGTGGAGTTGTGCCGACGAGTTTGGGAAGAAAAAGGACACTCGTCGTATAATGAGATGATAACGTTCCCGCTGAATTGCGAGGCGATGAAAGCAAGAGCATTAATTATGCTTTCGGGGATTTACAAGCAACACAAAACGGACGAAGATGCGATTAAATATGAGAAAATTTGCGAGGCAAGGTTAAGAGTAGGGAGAATGTGTACGGATGTCATAATGGAAGCGATAGAGAAAGCTGTGCCTCGAGCGAAAAAGGGGGAGAAGAACGTTTTTCCTTTCCCGGATTTGAGCTCTGAAAACTTATTTCGATTGGCGCACGCGTATCGAGAACACGGCAACGATCAACAGAAAGCCATGGAGGTGTACAAAATGCTTATAATATACGACGAAACGCGCGACATCTCGGACGTGTGGGAGAAAATGGCCGATTGTGCTCGAAGGGCGAAGGGTGTGGAAGGTGCGAAACAAGTTTACGAAGAGATTTGCGACACGAGGAAACACAGCGCGGCGGCAAGAGTGCAATTGACGGAGATTTTCTTGTATGAGTTGAAGGACGAAGAAAAGGCGAAGGAGATGTTGCCATCTTTAGAAGAACTGGTAAACGACCGCGCGAACGAGAGTATGTTGCACCGAGCTTCGGAGTTACGAAGAAAGTTACAGGATTGGGATGAATTCATAAAAGAGTCATTGCCGACGGTGCATCAAATCTTGGATGAAGCTTTGGACGTGAAGGCGCGAACGCAAAAATTACGAGCAGATGCGAAGCACGTGCAAAGCATAGAAGATGCGAGAAAAAGCGCGTACTTGAAGAAGATAGGAGTTAAAGACGGCCTGAACAACAAACGGCGAAAGACTGGATGGGGCGGTCGTAACGGCGGCGGTAAAAGGAAGGAAGAAATCGTCCCGTTGTCAAAAGGCGCCTTCAGAGGCTTCGAGAACAAGCGTCTGGAAAAAAATCGCGGGTTGGATAAAAAAATCTTGTCAAAAGAAGAAGTTGCGGAGATTGAGAGAGAAATACGAGGCGAAGGCGAAATTGCCGCTCAGGAAAATTGCGAGGAACAAAACGAAGAGAATGATTGCATAGATGAAGCCGGAGGAGAGACGGAAAAGGATAAATTGCAACGCGATAGAGAAGCAAAAGAGTGCGAGGAAGAAATCAAGGAAATAATGGACCAAATCGACACTTTGAACAAACACAGAGATTCATCTGCAAGTTTTAGTCACCCGACGCAGTTCGCGATGATTGTGCAAGTCTTACACGCGCTTCTCTTGGACGGCGGTTTGAAAGAGGCGCGTTCGATCTTGGATAAAATCGTTGGTTTATCTTTTCCTAGAGGTTTGTCCAAAGAACAAACCGTGGCTATTCGTTACATACGAACAAAACTCTCGCAATTAGAAGGAAACGCGTTCGGTATGGCTGAGCAAGCGAATAAAGTTGTCACCGCTTACCCGGATATTCTTGAAATGTGGAACATTGTCTTACGCGATGGGTGTCGGAACACGACCAACGCAAAGAAAGCTTTAGCTACCGCGAAAAGGGCAATAAAAGCATTCACGTTCCCTGGGAACGAATTTGACACGACAAACTCCGGGACAACTGTAAACGAGAAAGTCCCAGCTTTATTAGCGTCTACATACATCCACGGCTGGAACGACCAATGGGCGGTGGCGAACATGCACTCGAGAGAGGCGCTGCGTCTAGCTCCAGACGAACCAAGTGTACGTTTAGGCATCGCTTGCTCACAGATCCACGGCGCGGTACAAACGCACTTGAACATTAGTGATTCTGAAAAGAACGCGAGAGTTTTGCGTGCAATTTGTCAACTGAGCACGATGGCAAAGCAAAGAAATGACGTGTCGCCTATGGAAGCGGCATACAACGCCGCGAGAGCTTTACACCAAGTCAATTTGCTGTACTTGGCGCAGCCTTTGTACGAGAAGTGTTTGGAGATTAAAGACGAATGCGCGAAAACGAATAAGGTGTTGCCAAAGAATGCAGATTTAAGTGGCGAAGCGGCGTATAACTTGAGCTTAATATACAGAGCGTCTGGATGTGACGACTTGGCGCGAGCCGTGTTGAAGAAATACGGATCGTTTAGATAGATTATTTTATATCATAAACATGGTTTTGTGATTACAACGAAAAACTAGTACAGCAGGATAGGTTTGAAGTACCTATCTTCATCAAAACTTGAATAAGCCTTTCATGCGCTCCATCAGGCGTTGACTGGCGTTCGAATCCGCCATCATCTTCTCGTCCTCGTAGTCTCTCAATTTCATCTTCAATCGAATAATTTCGTTTTGTAACTCGCCAATTCGCTTCGCTTGCGACTCAATCAAAGTGTTCTGCGCGTCGTATAAGCTCGATTCTGCGTTAGACTTATTTCCTCCTCGACCACCGGCGTTGCCTCCTCTCTTCCTGGACGCCGCTACGATTGGTTTCTCGTCGAAAATGTCTCCAATTAATTCATGTAAATCCTCTCCGTCATCCACCTCGTCGTCTTCCTTCATCACTTGCTGCATCATGCTCCCAAACATGTTCAAATTGCTCTTCGGCGGCACGCCTGGACTAGCCAATCGTTCCGCTCTCGGGGAAGTTAAACTCTTAATAGGTCTCTCCGGTCTCGATTTCCGTCTTCTTTCTGCCATGATGTATTGCGTCGAGTTCTGCGGCGCCTTTGGCACGGCTGTTTTCTTCGCCGGAGCCTTCTTCTTTGCCGGCGGTGGCGCCGGCTTTTTCGTCGCCACTGTTTTTTTCACTTGCAACGGTTTCTTCTTGCTATCGTTACTCTTCCTCGTCGCGTTCGATTTCGCTCCCCTCCCGCCGCCGTTCTTCTGCGAAAAAGTTGTTGCTCCTCCACCTGGACTCAACAATTCCGCCGTGACACTCGTTTTCGGGTCGAAAAAAGCAGCCACGGCTGGGTCGAGCGGTTGTCCTCGGCGAGAGGTTCTCGCGGGAGGATTATTAGACTTTGCTGGCATCTCGTTAAAACGCTTCTTCTTTTTGTCGCCACTCGGCGTCGCGTTCTTCTTCTTCTGAATTGGACTCTTCGACTGAATTTTCAACGGCGAAGAGTTGGCTGATTTCACGTTCGGTTTATACGACGGCAATAAATGGTCTAAGGAGTGTCTCTTGCTGCTTTTATTGTTATTGTTGTTGGTAGCCCTGCCCGTTCTTCTTGCTGCGGGCATATATATATATAAATATATAAAGAGAGAGAGAGAGAGAGCGTGTGCGTGCGTATCGGTTCTGTTGTGGCAATTCGACAACCAATTCGAGAAATTAAGATTTCAAATTTGGCCGCTTGTCGACTTTTTGCTGCGGATTTGCTGACTGCGCACAAATGAAACGCGAATGAAACGACGCTATAAATCTATACAAAATGTTACAATTACATATGTACAATTCTACGTTTCCTTCATCTTTTTCTTCACTTTCTACTTTTCTACGTCCACACGCACAACTTCCCGTCCTCTAAACCAGCAAAGAGACAATCCCCCACGTCGCGCACGGAGGTGATTTTTAAGCTCGAAAAAGCTCTCAGCGAGTGCAAGACGCAGAGTTGCGTTTGTTTAGCGTCGATGGCTCGGATGAAACCGCTGGCGGTGCCGAGGAAGATGCATTTCTCGTCCGAGGATACGGAGAAAGAGCTTATGGCATCTTTTCGGGAGATATCGAGGGAGGAGATGAGCGTGCCGTTGGTGGAGTAGGAGCGGAGGACGCCACCGTTTGGAGGATGAGCGGCAACGGCAGCGGCATTCGCGTGATGCTCAATCGACCAAAAAACAAAGATTTTCCCCGTGGAGAACGCGATCGAACACCAAACTGGGACACATACTTTACTCTTATATGTCCCGTTGATATCGTCCGATGGCGAAGGTAACGGTACAGCGTCGCTTAAAAGCTCCTCCTCGAAGAAATCGTTCAACTTTCGATCGCCCTTGTTCGTGTTCGAGTTCGAGGATCCCCCCGACCCGATACCGTTCAAGTCATGCAAAAGACACGTTCCATCGAGCGATCCGCTGACGACGATATCGAGCGATGCGTTGACTGCTATAGAGACGATTGCATCCGAATGCCCAAACTTTTGAAGTTTGGGAAGCACCGGTAATCCAAAACCATTTGGCGTACTCACGATTTCCCAGACGCCAACCGAGGCGTCCGCGCCTCCGGAAACTAAATATCCGTATTTAACGTTCGATTTGTTTGCGTTTGGTGCAAATACGCGATGTTGTACCGCAGATATGCTTCCACCAGAAAAGGCGTGTCCCCCATCGGTGGTAAAATCCAACCGCCAAGGTTTCGACGGGTGTGGCAGTAAATCCATCGCCAAACACTCGACAATGTCCCTGTGACCTTTAGAGCACGCGATTTCCCCGCTCGGCTCGTCACCGGCGTACGCTCGAATCGTTCCGTCCCAAAAGCCGGACACGACGGCGACTCGACCGCCGTCGAGCGTTGCGACCCCGTTTGCGTTGAGAGGATTTTCACCTTCATACGATCGATCGTCCTTCGCACGCATTCGAGCGCTCCCGATAATTTGCTCTCGAACTTTCATGTCTCTGGCGATGGACCTGCAAGGTTGGTCTTTCGTGCTGTTGTTCGCCGAGTTAATTGGCTCCAACGTTATTCTCGCGTTTTGGTCTTGGAAGTCGAAATCGAGTCTGTGACCTTCCCGAACGACTCTTGCAGTCCATATTTTACGACTCGAGGAAACCGCAACAAGTTTATCGCGGTCGTAAGATAATTGAACGATTGCGTCGCCGTTAAATTGCGCATCTTGGAAAATACCTTGTAATTTCAACGGTTCTGAGGACCTGTCATCGTTTTCATCGTCGGTATCGTCCTCGCCGTTGAATATTCTCAAGCAGGTACCGTATACTGAAGCATAAGCTTCGCGTTTCCTTCGCAATCTAGGGATTCGTCGTGGATGCGGTCGCTTGAATACCTGCGCGGGCGTTTGACCAAAGTTCACGATTTGTGTTTCAATCGCCAAGCGCTCCTGCGGATCTTCAATCGCGTCTAAATCAACCGCACCTTCATACGTCAAATAATAGAACACATTCTTCTTCGATTTTGCGCGAGCGCCAAGTTGTGACGCGCCGAAGACTAAATCAATCCAATCGTGAATAGTATGCGAAACGTGGTCAGATTCTAACGCATCTCTCATAGTTTGGATAAACGTTCGAGTGCTACCGTTGGCCCATTTCGGAAGTACCACATTATCGACTACCGAGCCGTCTTGCCGTTTCCCAAATACGTTCGAGTTGTTATTTTCCAGAAACTCAGGAAGGTAAAAGAATTCTGGGATCAACTCTTTCACATCTGCGGTAGATTCAAGTACTGCCTTCCATGTTTGCGATATATCGGAGAACAATCTATCCGGGTGGTCAAATTTACCGCCTTGTAATTGCCTCGATAAATTCGTGAACGGTTCTAATCGAATCAAAAAATACAAGACGATAGCTGCGGAAGAGTAGTGCGAGCCGTAATGAAAAGCAGGCATAGCCGCATCCGGGTCACTCTCGAGCTGTTTGAAACGCTCGATGAACTGTTTTAAGCGCACTGGGTTTAACGCACCAATGGGTAGCGATAAATCCCGATATACTTTCGGATCCTCAAGATTAATCGTTGCAGACTCGTAATCGCTCAAAATCCACGGAAACACCGGATATTGTGAAAGATCGTGATATGTTCGTCCAGCAAGTTTATTCAGAGCGATTAAGTAATCAAAAGTGGATATTTCGCGATCTTTCCATCTCTTTTGCATCAAGTGTGCCGTGCGTGCTTTTTGTCGTCGGTCCAGAATACTTATGGTGGCATCAAGCGAAGCGATTTTCATTGCCGTCTCAACTCTTAATTTTTTGTTTGCAAAGGCAAAAAAGACTGAGCGACCATCTTTGGTGTACATTTCAACGGCGACATTACGCAGACGCCAACGCATGTGAACTAATTCGACAATGGTATTTACAGGCCATTTCCAGAACCGACTCGGTATGTTCTCTTTATCGTCGTCGATGGAATCCAACGCCGCATCTCGATTGGCAGTGAAGAAAACAACGTCTTTCGCAACATCTAGAGTACCCTCTATGACTAAATCTGAAGATGACACCATACTCACATTCGAAACTGTGAAAAATATGTCTTTTTCGCGTTTCGCTTCGTCGGCTTTGGAGTGCAACCACTCCGCTGTTTTCTGCTTGTCAAGAAGCTTGGACTTTTCGTTCACTTCCTCTTCGCGAAGTCTCTCCAGCTCATTTCGAATCGTTTCTTCGTCTTCATCGGATTCTGTGAGATCGCCGTCGAGTTCATCGTCTTCAATGATGACGCTGCTTTTCGATGGCGTCGGTTTCTCTGTCGATGCACTCGCATCAACTTTATCTTTCCATTGCTTAGCGGCAGATTGCAAAATCGGTAAATTTTCCTCTTGCGCCTCGCTGCTGCTGCCTTTTGAGGCCATCGTAGAGTTCGCTAAAGTGTTACT
>Ga0181560_10000689_pt1 | contig 31069 bp, 20 predicted proteins | sample 011ome_20_FD_133751 | JGI IMG/M metagenome (GOLD analysis project Ga0181560, IMG submission 133751) | Coastal salt marsh microbial communities from the Groves Creek Marsh, Skidaway Island, Georgia - 011509CT metaG (megahit assembly) | ecosystem: Environmental > Aquatic > Marine > Intertidal... | reverse complement strand
TCCTCGGGCAATTCGCACGTCGGCAAGCCACCACTCTTCAACCCGAGGTACGCCGCAAGGCCGTGGGGGATGGTTAACATTCGTCTTGCTCGCTTCTGCGGCGGTGAGGTCGACATGACGTCGACAGCGCGCCTCGATCTGATGGTGATGACACGAAAAAAAATTGGGGTGCCAAAAAAAGAATTGGGGTGCCAAAAAACGCATTCTGTACACGTACTCGTACGACGAGCCCTCGCGGATGCGCTCGAGAAGGTCGTGTCCTCGCGCGAGGCGTCGGGATGTTGACTCGATTCGCTAGGGTAAGTTGTTATCGTTTTACCACCGCTAAGTTAAGCTAAAGCGTCTAAAGGAAGAAAAACGCGCGGACGCCCGCGTCGACGCTCGCGTCGACCTCGAACGAGCCGAAGAGCGTTCTCTCGTACTCGCGTGCGCTGTCGTACCGTTCTCCTTCTACCCCACCCCCACCTCCTTCCTCTGGACCTCCCTCCGCCGCTATTCGCGTCGCCAACTCCATCGCCCATCTCGACGCCCTCGTCTCCGCGCCGCGGTCTCGCCGCAGCTCGCGCAACAAGAGCCAGCCCGCGGCGCGTCTCGTCGGGCGCCAACTCGCGCCGTCGCCGGCGGCGTCGGCGTCGACGACCCGCGTCGCCGCCATCGCGCGCAAGAGCTCGTCGAACGCGCTCGGGGTCGGATGGCAGCGTATCATCCTCGCCGCGATCTTCACGACGACGTACGACGCCCACGCGATCGACTCCTCGCGCGTCAGCGACGGCTCCCGGGACGCGCGCATCGCTCGCAGAAGCACGGTCGTGAAGCATCGCGTCGCCTTCGCGCCTTCGCCGCGGACGAGCTCGCGCTTTTGTTCCATCTCTAGCGCGGGCGGGGGGTCGAACGCGGCGTCCATGGACGCGGGCGAGACGTCCTCGCCGGACGCTATTCGTCTCTGCGAGCGAGGGTGGAGGTGGGGTCGACGGTCGCGGTCGGCGCGCGGTCGTGTCGCGAGGCTCGTCTCGACGACGTCGAACGAACGCGATCGGAGCGAGATCTCGCGCGCGGGCGGGGGTGGGACGCGCGCGCGATGGGTCGACGCGCCAGGAGGTCCTCCGCGTCCGTCGGGGTCAGGACGTAGTGTTCATCGTCGCCCATCTCCTCCGCGCGCGGCGACGCCTCTGCCATCGCGTCCGCGCGCGGACGGACGGCGGCGCGCGCGCGCCGACGCGTCTGTCGGCGGAGGACGACCACGACGCGCTCGTCGTTCTGCTCGTCTCGTCGCGCAGTCGCGTCTCGCCCGCGAGACGAGATTATTTTGAATGCGAATCAGTTCGTCGACGCGCCCCACCCCGCTCGCGCACGCGGACGGCGTCATGTCCGACGTCGAGCAGTTCAGCGGCCACCTGAAGGACAGCAAAGGTGCGCGCCGCGTCCGCGTCTCGAACCCGCCCCGCCCCGCCCGCGCGAACGCCCAGGGGCATACACCTCATCGCGCAACTCATCGCGCTCTCCTCGCCCTCTCACGCGTCGCCGTTCGTATCGTTCCCACCAGGCGGAATCAAAGCCGAGCTCGACGTCTTCGTCGGTAAGGGCGGCCTTCGCCTCGTCAAGACGGACGGCAAAGTCCTCGGCGCGTTCCCGCTGCAGCGCATACAGCAATGGGGCATCCCCTCGCCCGGGGTGTTCAAGCTCTCCGTGCAGAACGGCGACAAGGTGGTCGCGCTCGTCGTGCACGGCGACGCGGACGAGATCGTCGCGATAGTGGACGCGCTCGAGCGCAAAGTCGCGCAGATCATCGAGGACACGAGAGCGGTGGAGGAAGGCCGCGCGCCGATGGACGTGAGCAGCCCGCCGCCGAGGGCGGCGCCGGCGTCGCCGCCGCGGTCGCCGCGACCCGCGTTCGCCGCCGCGAGCGAGACGTCGACGGAGGAGGACGACGACGTCGGGAGGGACGAAGTCGTCGACGACGTCGGAAGGACGTCGGACGACGACGCGCCGAAGCCGATGGACGCGGACGAGGTCAGCGACGAGGTCGCGGGAGGCGGCGTCGGCTCGTCGTCGCCGAGGCGGTCGTCCGCCTGGGGAGAGCAGGAGCCGGCGCGGGACGACGACGACGACGACGACGACGACGCGCCGCCGCCGCCGCCGCCGCCGGGCGCGGCGGCGGCGGTCTCGCCGCCGATTCCGGCGGCGGCGCGGATGCCCGCGTCCCCCGGCGCGCTCGCGGCGGTCTCCGCGGCCGCGGCGGGGGAGATCAACGCGCTGAAGCGCGATATCGCGGCGGCGGAGGAGGAGCTGTCGCGCGAGCGCGAAACGAGAGAGGAGGCGCAGCGGGCGCTGTTCAAGGCGAACGCGGAGGTGCGTTCTATACACTGGTCCCCATACGACCCCGTTCGCGAGGTGGACGCCGATCCTTAAGGACTTTGCCCGGCGCATCTCTCCGCCCACCCCCCGCTTTCAATCCCCGCCCTCGACGCCTTTCAACTCCGCTTCTGACGCCTTTGAACCTCACCCCGACGTTCGCTTGAAGTGCGCGGCGCTGAGGGAAGACGCGAGGACGGCGAGGGCGGAGGCGGCGAGAGACGCCGCGAGCGCGGAGGAGGCGCTCGAGAGGGAGCTCGCGCGGGTCGCGGAGGAGGCCGCGGAGGCGTCCAAAGACGCGCACGCGGCGCGGAGTGAAGCGAAAGTGGCGACGGCGCGCGCGGAGAAGGCGGAACGAGACGCGGAGGACGCGAGAGAAGAGGCTGAGGCGAGCGCGCGCGCGGCGGCGGAGTCGGAGAAGGAGGCGACGGGAAAAGTCCTTAAGGAACGGCGTGCACCACGCGAACGGGGTCGTATGGGAAGCAGACTCACCGCCGCCGCCGCCGCCGCCGCCGCCTCCGCCGCGACCGTGGCGTCGAGCGCGACCGCGGACGTCGACGCGGACGCGACCGATGCGCTCGACGAGGTACGGGAAGCGCTCGAAGACGAACGAGCCCAGAGGAACGCCCTCGAAGCCGAGCTCGAAGGCACGCGGGAGAGACTCGCGTCCGCGGAGGAAGCCGCGGAGAAGGCTGGGAAGGACGTCTCGAAGTTGACGAACGAAGTCCGCGCGTTGGAGCGCGAGCTCAGCGAGATCACGGCGTCGAAAGAAGCCGCGGAGAAGCGCGCGGACGAAGCCGAGACCGCGCTCGCGGCGCGCTCGCCTCCGTCGTCGCCAAGAGCGGCGGCGGCGGCTGCGGAACCTCCCCCGGCGGCTTCATTCCAAGCCGCGGAGGACGCGCGTCGCGCCGCGGCGAACGCGGAGACCGAACTCTCGAACGCGCGCGGGTTGCTTGCGGCGATGACGTTACGCGCGGAGAAAGCGGAAGCGGCCGCGAACGACGCGAACGCGAAAGCGGAGTCCGCGGAGAGCCTGCTGACGCAGGTGGAGTCGGCGGCAGAGAAAGCGCTCGCGCGCGCGGACGCCGCGGAGGCGGACGCGAAAGCGCGTCACGAAGAGCTCGCTAGGATCCACGAGGACCAATCCGGCGTGAGCGCGAGAGACATCGCCGCGGTCGCCGCCGCGGAAGCGGAGCGCGCCGCCGCCGCGGAGACGCGCTGCGCGTCGTTGGAGAAGCAACTCGAAGCCGCCGCGGAGGCGCGCGCCGATTTAGGTCGTCGACTCGCGGACGCCGCCGCGGACGCGGCGGAGGCGAGAGGCGCCGCCGCCGCGGCGACGGACGCGCTCGAAGACGCGTTCGCGTCCGCGCGCGCGATCGCCGCGCGCGAGGGCGCCGCGCGTAAAGCCCAGGCGGAAGCGGAGTCGAGGCTCTCGAGCGTGAACGCGGAGATCGCGTTAGCGTTGGAGAGCGCGGCGTCGGCGGAGGATCTCCGGATGCGCGCCGCGACGGCGGAGGCGCGGTTAGAGAGCGCCGCGCGGGAGGGCGCGCGCGCGGCGGCGCGCGCGCAGGCGGAGACGAGCGAGTGGAGGGCGAAGTGCGTCGCGCAGGAGAAGGAGCTTGCGGTGTTGCGGTTGGAGACGGTGAAGGCGTCGAGCGAGACGGTGGCCGCGGCGCGTGCGGCGTTTTCATCGCGGGACGACGACGACTGCTTTTCGTCTTCTTCTCCGGCGAAGGAGAACGCGCGCCCGAGCGACGCGAATATTCGCGAGACGACGAGCGGTATTTCGATGGACGGGGATTTTTCCTTCTCCCGCCCGCCGCCGATGCCGCCGCCGCCGTCGTACGCGAAGTTCCGACCTTCGTCATCGCCGGGGGGCGGCGGCGCGGCGTCGGCAGGCGCGACGCGACCGGGGAGCGCGGCGGCGACGCCCGGGGGTCGGGGATCGCTGCTCACCGCGGAGTTTCTCGACTCGCTGCGCGGACGGCTGTCCACGGTCCGCGACTTGTTGGAGTCGCCCGCGGGCGGGGGCGGTGGGGGCGGCGGGGGCGAGGCCTCCGACGCGAAGCGGTACCCGGACGTCTACCCGTGAAATTTGATAACGCACGCAGCGTTCCTGTCAGCAAATACGCTCATCGTGACTCGCCGACCTAGGGTTCTGGCGGTGTCGTGTAATGCACGCGTCGCGCTCGCCTCAGTCGTCCGCGCGGCACCCGCTGCCGGCGACCGCCACCTCGGCGTGGGCGTCGATATCATGACGACCGCGATGCTCTCGAGGAGCGCCGTCGCGGCGCTCGTTTCCTCGCGCGTCAGCCGCGGCGACCGCGGCGCGTCGGGGGCGAGGACCACGATTCCTCCTCCTCCGCGTCGGGGAAGAGGTCTCGGCGCGCGTCGTCTCCCCGCGACGCCGCGCGCGGTCGGAGGCGTCGCGTCCCCGGAGGAGGGCAAGCAGAAGGCGGCGCCGGCGGACGCGACATCTAAAGCGAAGGCGCTCAAGCCGAAGAGCGCGGTCGTCGCCGCCGCGCTGGCCGCGGTCGCCGCGGAGGCGCCCGTCGTCGACGCGCCGGAAGACGCCGCGATCGCCGTCGTCGACGCGCCCTCGTCGTCGTCGTCGTCGTCGTCGTCGTCGAACTCGCGCGGCGTCGCGTCCCTGCGCGCGAGCGTGAACTCGCCGTCCAGGAGGGCGCGCGCCTCGAGTCCGAACCCGCTCCTGAGCGCGGACATCGCGCGGCGGGACGTCACGACCAAGGCGCTCCCGCGTCTGACGCGACTGGAGAAGAACGGGCGATTCCCGGTGCTCTTCTACGCGCCAGAGATGAAGGCGCTCGCGGAGAAGATCGTGGAGGAAGACATCGAGGGCGGCACCGCGGTCGAGCTCGGGAGCATCGACTGGCGGACGTTCCCGGATGGGTTCCCGAACCTCTTCGTCAACGACGCGCACGGGGTGAGGGACAGGCACGTCGCGTTTCTCGCGTCGTTTCACTCCCCGGAGGTCATCTTCGAGCAGATATCCGTGATATACTCCCTGCCGAAGATGTTCGTCGCGTCGTTCACGCTCATCTTGCCGTTCTTTCCGACCGGGACGAGCGAGCGCGTGGAGAGAGAGGGCGAGATCGCCACCGCGGTGACGCTGGCGAGGATCCTGAGTAAGATTCCGCTGTCGAGAGGCGGGCCGTGCTCGACGTTGATCTTCGACATTCACGCGCTCCAGGAGCGGTTCTACTTTGGCGATAACATCCTGCCGTACTTCGAGAGCGGCATCCCGCTGCTGTTGAACCGCATCGCGGAGTTAGACGACGCGGACAACATCGTCATCGCGTACCCGGACGAGGGCGCGAGGAAGCGGTTCGGCGTCTTCTTCAAGAGCTACGAGGAGGTGGTCTGCACCAAAGTCCGAGACGGGGAGAAGAGGCTCGTGAAGCTGAAAGAGGGCGAGCCCGCGGGGAGGCACGTGATCATCGTGGACGACCTCGTCCAGAGCGGAGGAACTCTCATCGAGTGCCAGAAGTTATTATCCAGACTGGGCGCGATGAAAGTTAGCGCGTACGTGACGCACGGCGTGTTTCCGAACGCATCGTGGAAGCGATTCACCGCGTCCTCGGGCGCGGGCGGGCAAGGGTTTTATAAGTTTTGGCTCACGGACTCGTGTCCGGGGACCGCGGAGAACGTGAGCGGCGTCGCGCCGTTCGAGATTCTGTCGTTGGCGCGGCCGATCGCGGAGGCGCTGCAGGTGTAATAGGCCGTAGCGGACGTCTCGATGTACACTACCGACTCAAGATTTTTTATCAACTGAACTGAACGCGTCGTCCTCTTCCAGATCTGCCAGACGACTCCTCCGCCGCGCGGCGATGTCGCACGCGGAGGCCTACTCGCGTCCGATACTCGCGACCGAGGCGGACCATCGGCGGCGCGATCGCGACGATGGCGGGGACGGGTGGGACATGGCGTTCCAGCGCTTCTGCGAAGACCGTGCGTCGCGGCTCGGCTCGCGCGTTCATCCTGTAGTCGGTTTCTCGTCGGACGCGTCGCGTCGCCCGCCTTCGAAGCCTCTTCGATCGTCGCCGTCGCCCCTCTCCGCGCGCGACGCTCACCTCCCTCCTCCTCGCTCTCGCAGACGGCGGCCCCGTCGGCGGCTCCGCGTGGCTCGTGTTCTGCGTCCTCGTCGCGTTCGCGGGCCCCCTTCAGCGCGCGAGCGCGTCGACGCGATTCGCGATAGTCACCCTCCTCGTCGTCGACCTGGTCCTCGTCTACGTCACGAGCCAATCCGACCCGGGGGTGATCCCCCCGGGGACGACGGACGACCCGATCATCGCGCGTCTGGACGCGCGGAAGGCGGCGCGAACGGCGGCGAGGGAAGCGGGCGAGGGCGCGGGGAGGGAAGTGCGCGAGCAAGAGGAGGACGACGCCGTCGCGAGGGTCGACCACGCCGGGCAGTACTACCGCCCGAGTACTACGCGCGGCGGCGACGGCGACGACGACGAGCTCGAGCTCGAGCGCGCGGGGATGCTGCTGCGCGACGAGGAGACGGACCGGTGGGACTGGAGTAAGTGCGAGCGGTACTGCCGCACGTGTCGGATATGGCGTCCGCCTCGCGCGGGGCACTGCTCCGACTGCGGCTGGTGCGTCCGACGGTTCGACCATCACTGCGGCGCGGTGTCGAACTGCGTCGGGAACGACAACCACCGGTGGTTCGTGTCGTTCCTGTGCGTCACCTCCGCGCTCGTGCTGTCGCTGACGTGCGCCTGCGTGGACGCGCTGCGTCGGACCGGGTGGCCGGCGAGGGCGGCGTCGTGGAACGCGGCTACGTTTTTCTTGATCGCGTGCGCGTTCGCGTGCTCCGCGATGTCCTTAGGCGCGATCTTCGCGCTGTCGCACGTGTGGCTGTGTCTCGCAGACGTCACCACGAAGGAGATGCTCACGCTGGAGAAGAAGATGCGAGCGGACGCGCGGCAGAGGTCCGCGCGAGGGGACGGGTCGAGCGGCGCCGCGGAAGCGGCGGGACGGATATGGCGTGCGTTTCGAAGCGTCGGGTGGCGGCGGCTGTGCCGGGAGACGGTGTGGGGTGCGAAGTTCGCGTGGAAGCGCGAGCACGAGTCGAGGGCGAGGCCGACGACGGGGCGGAGGGTGGTCAGAAGCGACGGCCGGCGCGCCGCGGGATAGAGTAGAGTGTCGTAGTAACGCAGACACGACGCGCGCGCGCGCCGTCGACGGGGGACGAAAAACTCTCAGCTGAGCTGGCACGAACGAAACAGAACGCGAACGGCCTCGATTAGGCAACGTCGCGTTCACAAACCGAGACGCGCGCGCGGTCCGCGGCGTCGGGTCCGGAGGTTCCGGTCGGGGAGCCATGAAGCTCAAAGTGAACCTCGTCCCCGCGAAGACGGTGCGCGCCCTCGCGTCGCTCGCGTCCGCGCGTCCCGCGCTTCGTCCCGCGCCCCTCCCCCACCCCCCCGATCGGCCGTGTGCCCACCCTCCTCGTCGACGGACGCGTCGCTCCCCCCCCTCACCACGCCCGCACCGTTCGTTCGTCCCTCGCAGCTCAAGGCGGACATATCCGACGTCGCGAACGTCGTCATCGAGTGCGGGATGGGCGAGCAAGTCCTGCGATGGCTCGCGTACGCCGCGGTGAACCGGCTCGCGTACCTCTCCGGTGCGTCCCTCGCGCGGCGGACGAAGCGATGCGCTCATTTCATTCATTCATTCCCCCGCGAGTAGATTCCTCCATCTGTCCGTCCGTCCGTCCTCGCCTCCTTCGCGCTCCCCGCTGACCTCCCCACCCAACCCCTCCCTCCTCAATCCAGGCGGCATCGCGACGTCGTTCGTCCCCAAGGGCGTCCTCACCCAGCAGGGCGCGCTGTGCGACGCGAACGCGGTCGTCAGGGAGGTTTTCAACGACGGCGACACGCTGACGGTGAACTTCGGCGTCGGCCCGGAGGCGTTCACGTCGCGGTGGGAGGGACGGCCGTCCACGCCGCCGTTCGAGTGGGGTCCGGACGAGACCTTGGACGAGATGAGAGCTCGCGACAGGGACTGGCTCGCGAGAGACCTCGATCTGAGGACGTTCGGGATCGACGAGCTCGTGGCGGAATCCGTGGAGGACGCGGACGCGGACCTCGCGGCGGCGTTGGAGAAACTCAACGAGTACGGCGGCGCGCTGCAGGCGCTGTTTAAGATTTACGAGTCGTGGGGCGGGGACGATAAGACGACCACGGATAAGATGACGCTCGCGCAGTTCCGCGACCTGTGCAGGGACTCCAAGGTGGTGTCGGACGGGAAAGAGAAGGACAAGAAGGGCGCGTTCAAGGCGGAAGCCGTGGACGAGTGCTTCGAGGCGACGCTCGCGCAGAACTTGAGGAACCACGCGAAGGGCGCGGCGAGCGAGTCGAGCATCGGGATCAAGGCGTTCTTCGTCGCGCTGTTGCGCGTCGCCGCGAAGAAGTACGGCGTCGGTAAGGAGAACGGCTTCGCGGAGCTGTCGCTTCGTCTGAACCACTTCGTGAGCGCCAACTTGCTTAAAAACTGCGGGTCGCCGTTTAACGTCACGCACGCCGATCTCAAAGGGTGCGTCACCGACGAAGCGACGGCGCTCCTCGCGAAGGGGAGACGACTCACGGAGAAGACGCTGTGGTGCTGCCAGCTCGCGAGGACGCCGGGGATGGACCCGCGTCTGAGCGTGAACGACCTCGAACGCGCGTTGCGGCGGTGGAAAGTCATAGACTCGGACGCCGCGTCGTCGCCGAGGGGGGAGGACGGGGAAACGCCGCCGATACCGGAGCACATCACGATGTTGGAGTACACGCGAATATGCATCGACGTGAAGCAAGACGTCGGGTTGCTCTCGTCGTTCGAGACGCAGAGCGCGCCGTTTCGGTTCGACGACGACGAGTTTGAGACGTTTTTACTCCGCGCCGCGTTTATGATTTTCAAAAAGCGTCGGGAAGCGATGAAACCGCCGCCGGCGCCGGAGCCCGCGGAAGACGAGGAGGAGAAGAAAGACGATGACAGCGACGACGACGCGAGCGGGGACGACGGCGACGAGGAGGAGAAAGAGCCGGAGCCGGTGGTGGAGGAGGAGACGTTCGAGGAGTACCTCGGAACGTTCCTCGATAAAGTCTACCGCGCGAGCGGCGCGCTGCTGGACGACTCGCTCGTCCCGGACGTCGTCGTGTGACGACACGCGCGCGTCGTTTCTTAATACGATACCTACGCTTAGTCTTCTCCTACAGTCTCCTACCCCGTCCCGTCCTGAAGGACGACCCACGGGAGCTCCCGCCCCTGCCCTAACGCTTCGCTGAACGCGCCTCCGCCCCACGCCGCTTCGAGCGCTTCGAGCGTCCTCTTAAACGCGCGCTCGCGATTCACGCCGCGAAAGATGCTCTCCCCGTGCGCCACCATGAGCGCCTGGCTCACCTCCCTCACCTGCGCGTCCCCGGCGGTGCCTTCCTCGCACACCGCGCGCTGCACGAACGACGGCGAGTCCAGGAACTGAAAGTGCCCGCCTCGGACCTCCACGCCCCAGCTGTTCCTCGGCGCTTCCCTCAAAAAGTCCACGTAGTTGCTCCCCCGCGGCGCGCACTCGCCGCCGTACAGTCCCCCGATCACGCACAGCGGCGGCGTTCGCGTCCTCGACAACATACCCCCGCCCTCGCCGGTTTCCTTCCCTCGCATCGCGCGCACCGCGGAAGGAAACCCCTCGCCCAGCGGCGCGTACACCGTGTTATCCACCGGATCCAACAGCGTCACCGCCTTCACCCGGTCGTCGTCGATCGCCTCGAGCACGGATATCTTCCCACCTCTGGAGTGCCCGACGAGGTACACGCCAATGTTATCACCCTCCGCGCTCCCCAACAGCGGCGCGAGGAGGACGTCGGACTTGGCCCACTGGATCAGGTCCCTGACCATCGCGGCGCTCACGACGTCGTCCAACGCGTTGCCGGCGACGTTCTCCCTCTTGTTGTAACTCAGCACGACGTACCCCCAGGAGCACAGCCGCCGCGCGTACGACGCGTACTGCTCCGCGTCGACTAAGAACCCGGACGTGAGGATCGCGAGCGGGTACGGCGCGCCTCGCATCCGCCCGGCGGCGGCGGCGGAGACGCCGCCGTCGTCGTCGTCGTCGTCGTCGTCGTCGTCGCCGCCGCCGAGAGAGACTCCGTCGAGCGGGAACATCGCGTCCGGCAGAGGCGGCGGCGCGCTCGGGACGTGGACGTCGATGCCGAGCAAGCACGCGTCGCCGACGCACTTCGGGAAGCACGTCACGCACGTGTGCTCGAGCCTCGGGAGTCGTCGCACGAAGAAGGGACCGCGCAGGGCGTAGTTCGGAACCGCGCTCGGGGACCGAGGTGTCATCGGGACGAACGACGGCGCCGCGCCGGAGCTCGACGAGGTCGACGTCTCGGCGGAGACGGCGCGTCGCGCGAAGCTCCCCGCCGCGGCGCCGAGGAACGTCGCGGACGCGCCGGACAGCGCGTCTCGTCGTCCGACGTCGCGCGTAGGCGACTCCGGGACGCCGTCGTCCCTGGAAGATGAAATCTCGCGCGCGTCGTCGCCGTCGCGCGAGGCGCGAGGCGCGTCCGCGGCGCGTCGTTCGCGGCGACGAGGACGCGCGGCGTCGATCCCACGTCTGCGCGTCGTCTCTCGTCGCGAGGACGACGTCGGGGTCCACGTCGGACCCCGGAGGGTCGCGGCGGTCGCCATGCTCCGCGCGCTCTCGGGGTCTGTCCTCCCGCAGCCTATCTCGAGCTGAGGGCCATTCCATACAAAAATAGTTCACCGGTCAGTTGAAAGGGGAAGCGATCAAATGTTGAAACCGAGCGGTGGGTGAAATATTTTTACGAACCTGAGTCCTCTTTCGTTCGAGCCCACAATTTGGACCGTTTCCCGGGAATGCCGTCTTCGTCGCTCGGCGCGCAGTCTTCGACGCGCACGCTCGCGACGCGCTCGCGACCGCGGTCGACATGGCGACCATGAGCTTCTCGGTGCGTCCCGCGCCGCTCCGGCGCCGCCTCCCGCGCTCGCTCGCGGCCGTTCCCCAGCCCCCGCGCGCGCTTCGGATTCGTCGTCGAGCATAATTTGACGTCGTCCAACGCGCCCCCCTCCCACCTCCCTCTCCCGCAGCTCGAGAACCGCCTCGACGCGTTCATGACGACGCAAGACAAGCGGTCGATGCACGTCGAGAAGGCGATCGGAGACATGTCCAAGCAGGTCGGCAAGCTCGCGAAGGCGGTCGAGGGCCTGTGCGGCGCGCTCGGCCCCGCGATGCGAGACGCGATCGCGACGTCGCTGCATCCGCACATTCGCGACCTCGTGGACGACGTCCGAAGAGCGTCCGCGGACATCTCGTCCGCGTCCAACGCGATGCGCGCGGGCGGCGGCGCCGGCGGCGGATACGCGCACTCCCCGATGCCGACCGCGATGGAGGCGCGGATGCTCCTCCCCGCGCTCGTGCCGGAGATCGAGGCCATCGTGCTGAGAGCGCTCGAGGGAAAGCAGCTCGTCGCCGACGCGAACGCCGCGGCCGTCGGGCTGGGGATCGGGACGCAGTCCGCGGGGACGCCCGCGTTCGCGACGCCCGCGCCGCCGCCGCCGCAACAGGTTCCGCCGCCGCAGCAGCACGCGTCGCAGCGGCAACACGTCCAGCAGCACCAACAGGCGCAGCAGTCGCAGCCGCAGACGCGACGGGGACGAGACGACGACGACGACGCGTCGAACCCGCGCCGGGAGAAGGAGCGTCACACGGAGGAGGCCGCGAGAATGGCGGACGAGGCGGCGGCGGCGGCGGCGGCGGAGGCGGAGGCGGCGAAACCGAAACCGAAACCGAAACCGAAACCGGCGGCGCCGAGCGTGAACGTGAACCCGCGCGCGCTGACCGAGGCGGAGACGCGCGCGATTCACAGCGCGATCCGCTGGAACAAACCCCTCGGCGAGCTCGCCGCGTTGATCACCACCGCGGACCAGGCGAACTGCGAGGACGCGAAAAACGGCAACCGACCGCTGCACATCGCGGCGCAGAACGGGTTTACGCACGTCTGCAAGCTGCTAATCGCGAAGCACGCGGAGATCGACGCGACGAACGCGAAGAACAACACCGCGTTGCACATGGCGCTCGGGTACGACTACGACGAGTGCGCGGAATTTTTGGTCAACGCGGGCGCGGACCCGATGATCGTGAACGAGGAAGGGCACGCGGCGAAGAACGGGTTGGAGGGCGACAAAGGTCCGGACGGGTTCGTGACGCCGCTGAACGAGCTGCGGGAGGCGCGGAGCGTGGAGCAGAGCCTGAGCGCGTTGGACAGGATCGAACGCGAGGGGTTGTTGGACGACGATAAAGCCGGGCTCGCGCAGGTTGGGTTGCTGAAGAAGAAAAACTTCCCAGAGAGCTGGACGTCGGAGGTGCAGGATAAATTCCGCGCGCTCATGATGTCGTTGTAGCGCAGCGTGTACAAGTACTGTAGTCGTCTTAAACGGCGCGCGCGACGTCGTAAAGCGCGTTCGTCAACGTGGCGGTCGTAATAACGGAAAACGCGTCGGATCGGATCGTCCGCTCGTCAAAAGTACGCGCCGTCGCCTTTCTCCTCCTCGAGCTCGAGCTCGAGCTCGTCGTCGTCGAACACGTCCCACGCGTCGCCGTCGAACAAAACGTCGCCGTCCGCGCGCATCTGCGCGATGACGCCGTCGACGACGTCCACGTATCTCTCGAACGACATCGCGCCGTCGCTCGTCATCGGCGTCGCCGCGAACCGAAGCGCAGCGCGCGCGTCCGGCGTGTCCACCTCCCCCGCGGCGGCGAGCGGGGGGCGCATCGCGAGCGGAAGCAGCGTCTTGACCATCGCGGCGACGTCCTCGTCCGACGCGCGCTCGAATTCGTCCATCGGCGGCCACCACCACGCGGTCGCGTCCATCGGCGGCGGCGGCGGCGGCGGGCGCGGGTTCGCGCGCGGCGGCGGCGGCGGGGCGCGTTCTCGCGGGTCCTCGATGTCCTCGCGCGGCGCGTCTCCTCCGCGCGCTTCCGCTCGGGTCTCGTCCGCGTCCATTGGGTCGCACGGCGTCGCCGCGGCGTCCAAGATTATTGCGTCTCTCTCGTCCCCGAGCTCGATGGCCTCGCGCTTCACGACGACGAACGCGTCGTCGACGTCGGGGACCGCGGCGTCGACGTCGTCTTCGACGTCTTCGACGACTTCTTCGACGGACGCGCGCTCGGCCCCGGACTCGGCCGCGTCCGCCGCCGCGGTCGGGGCCGCGCCGACGGGCTCCTCTCGCGTCTGCGTCGTCGCCGCTTCGCCGAGCATCTGGACGAGCGGGACTCGGTCGGCGTCGACCACCGCGGCGCCGATGCCGAGGTGCGCGTCGAGACGCGAGAAGCAACGCGCCGCGTCTTCCTCGTCGAAGAACGCGAACGCGAAGACCCTCGCGCCGTCCTCGGCGCTCTCGCCGCCGTCGCCGTCCGCGTCGTCGCCGTCGCCGTCGCACGGCGCCTGCGACTCCGTCGGTTTTCGCCGGCGCGCGCGCGTCGTCGTGGGACCGAACGCGACGAGCGTGCGCGCGTCGGGGTCGCGCGCGACGTGCGCTTCGTCTCGGCCGCGCCTGCGTGAGAGGAGTTTTTTAAACGCGACGAGGTCGTGAGCGTCGGCGGGCGGCACTCGCGCGAGGAGGAGAGAGACGCGACGCGACGACGCGCGCGGCGCGACGGGCGACGACGGCGCGCACTCGAGCCGGATCCCCTCGAGCTTCTGCCCCGGCTTCGCCTTCCCGCGCGCGATGACGACGAGCTCCACCTCGGACGCGCCCCCGAAGTTCGTCGAGGTCAGCCACAGCGTGCTCGGTCCGTCCACGGCGACCCAGGTCGACTCGACGTCGCCGGCGTCCGACGCGCGGACGCGCCGGGAGAGCTCGCCCTCCGCGCACCACCGCGCGGTCGCGAGCGTCATGCCGCGCTCGCGCGAGCGCTCGCGCGCGCGCGTCGCGATCGACGAGCCGCGGCGGTCGCGCGCGCGTCGTAGTACTGGAAACAGCAAGCTGGCGAGTGATAAAAAAGAGAGCTCAAAAAGCGCGTCGGGTGGCGGCTGCGCTCTATTTCGTTCCGACGAGCGCAGGGGCCGCGTCCGCGCCCGCGCTTCCGTCGTCATGCTGTACGTCGTCGGCCTCGGCCTCGGCGACGAGAAGGACATCACCGTGAACGGCCTCGAGGCGGTGAAGAGGTGCGACAAGGTGTACCTCGAGGCGTACACGTCCATCTTGGGGGTGCCGAAAGACCGACTGGAGGCGCTGTACGGAAGAGAGGTCACCGTCGCGGACAGGCAGTTCGTCGAGCAAGGGATCGACGGCATGCTCAACGAGGCGCTCGAGATGGACGTCGCGTTCCTCGTCGTCGGCGACGCGTTCGCGGCGACGACGCACTCGGACTTGGTGTTGCGAGCGAGAGGGTTAGGATGCAAGGTGAAACACATCTACAACGCGTCCATCATGAACGCGGTCGCCGGGTGCGGGCTGCAGCTGTACCGGTTCGGTCAGGCGGTCAGCATCGTGTTCTTCACGCAGACGTGGCGCCCGGACTCGTTCTACGACAGGATAAAAGAGAACGCCGCGCTCGGGCTGCACACGTTGCTGTTGTTGGACATCCGAGTGAAAGAGCCGAGCGTCGAGGCGCTGTGCCGCGGGAAGAACGAGTACGAGCCGCCGCGGTTCATGTCCTGCGCGACGTGCGCGCGGCAGCTCATGGAGGTGGAGGAACTTAGGGGCGAGGGCGTGTACGGGCCGGACAGCATGTGCGTCGCGGTCGCGCGCATGGGGCAAGACGACGAGGTCATCAAATCGTGCACGCTGAAGGAGATGTGCAACGTCGACGTCGGCGGGCCGCTGCACTCGATGGTGCTCGTCGGGGACACGCACCCGCTGGAGGACGACATGCTGCTGATGCATCGCGCGAAGGAGAGCGATTTCTTGCCGGACGACGAGGTCCCGAGCCAGTACCTCGAGGACCTGTAGTCTCGATCTCTTTCGTAACGATCCGTTGTTAGCCTGCGACGAGGCGCGCCGCGCGTGAGTTGTAAGGTTTATCGTCAAAAGACCTCGTTCCTAAGCGAGCGTTTCCTACTATAATCACCCCGCCCCGCGCGTCACGTCCGCCCGCGCAGACACTCCTGCGTGCACCGCTTGTTGCACTGATCGTTCCACGACGGCACCGAGTGCGGGGCGCTGCAGACGCTGCGTTGGCACGCCTCCGTGCACGCGTCGATCCCAGAGCTGCCACACACGGTGACGCACGTGTTCGGGGTGGGATCCTGCGCGCGGCGAGGACGTGCGCGGTACGAGGTGGGGGAGTGGACGGTGAGACGATGGACGAGATTCGCGGGACGCGACATGGGTCATCGAGCGCGGCGCTTCGCTTCGGTGCCAACCCTAAAGATCAGATCCGCGAAAATATCAAAAATCATCCGCGACGCGACGCGCGGGGCGTGGCGCCGTCGCGTCGAGCGCGCGCGGATCGTGAACGCGCCTTCGCGAGGTACCCCAAGCGCTTAATGAGCCGGTCCGACGTGCACACGCGCTCGCACGCGAACGCGGTCACGTCCCCGTCCCCGTCCCGCCGCCCCTTCTCGTCGTCGCCCTTCCCCTTTTTCCTCCTGAACGTCCGCTGCAGGACGATCGCGCCGACGCCGACGGGGGCGGCGATGAGGTACGGCAAGTTCGCGGCGACCATCTCGTTCGCGTCGCGATGCGCCTTTTACGATGCGCGCGCTTACCTCCGACGCTTCGCGGCCGTGCGAGGCGGCGGTGCCTGCGCTGTGCCGAACGGATTGGAGCTTCCAACGTTCACGTGAAAATTTTCGGAAAGTCATCACGTCAAAAGTTCTCGCCGAGAGGACGAGCTGGGCACTCGCGCGGACGGTGCGTATTCGCAATTCACGTTTTCGTTTCAACAGAGTTTTACTACGATCAATCGTCACAATATCCCGTTCAACACCCTCTGGTAAAAGTCGTACTGCCGCGTGCACCACGCGTCTATGCTGTCCGAGATCATCGACAACATGATCTCCACGCACTGCTCCTCCGTCTTCCCGAGGTTAAACCGCTTCCGGAGGTTGTTCAGAACCTTCGGCCCAGCCTTAAAGCACGGCGTCCCGGACGCGGACATCATCTCCACGAGAAGCAATATGCGCTCCGCGTGCCTTCTGAGCGCGAGGTAGCCTTGGATGCACAGGACCTTGTAGTAGTTAAACGCCTCCGACGCGATGCCGGCGTCGTCGCTGTCCATCACCTCCAAGTACTCCCTGGTGAGCTTGAACGGGCTCGACTCGAAGTTGATCCCGCCCGGGGACGTGCTCAGCATGAAGTTAAAGTCGATGTGTATCAAGTGCCCGTCGTCCGAGAGTAATATGTTCCCGTTGTGCCGGTCCTTTACCTGCAACACGTACGTCAGGATGGAGTACCCCGCGAGCGACTCCACGAAGTTTCTCTGCGCGACGCGGAACCCCGCGGTGCCGCCGCCGCCAAACTTCGCCTCGAAGTGCTGCCTCAAGCTCGTCCCCCGCGGCGCGCGGGATTTGATCGCGTGGATCGACGGCGCGTCCGTGACAGCCTCGATGAACGCGGACGTCGTGCTCGTCGCGATGACCTCGAACGGCCTCAACCACAGCGGCAGCCCGGCGTCGGAGTATATCCGCTGAAACACGCGCGCGAGCTGAATCGCGAGGAGCTCCTGGCGGCAGTTATCCCCGGCTTTGATGATCACCGGCTTTAAGGACCACCCGGGGAAGTTCCCGTACGGCGAGTTCGTCCGCACGCGCTCGACTTTGTCCACCCAGTTTTCGCCCAAACCACCCGCGCTTCGCTTCCACGGCGACGGCACGCCGCCGTTCACGCTGTCCCTTGGCGTGCCCCCCTTCGTCGGCGTCGTCTCCCCATCCGCCCCCGTCGGCGACGGCAGCGCGGTGACGTCCCTCGCGTCCGCAGGCGGCGCCCACGACTGCTTGTGCACAAAGTCCGCCATCTCCATCAGGCCGACGTCGGAGGGCGTCCGTTGATGCGGCGGTGACTTCACCCCCGGCGGTTTCCTCCCCAGCGGGTTCTCCACGAACACAGTGACGCGGACGTGTTCGCCGCTTTTGCCGCCGTCGTCGCTCTCGCCGCCTTGGCTGCTCGACCGCGACGACCGGCCTCCGCCGCCTCTCGCGTCCATCACCGCGAGCGACACGCGCACCGTAGGCTCGTCCGGCCCGTCCCACACCCCCGCGAGCGCTTGGTCCACCTTCTGCGAGATGTTCACGAACGACTCCGTCCTGTGGTGCGCGGAGACGACGCTCGCGGCGCCGCCGAGGAAGATGTGATGCTCGCCGTCGGACGACTTCTCCTTGTTCGCCGCGAGCCCTCCTGCCGCGGTCGGCGAAGACAGCGACGGATCCAGCGGCGGCTTCATGCTCCTCGCCGCCGGCGCGCCCTCCGCGCCGCCGCTGCCACGTCGCGAGTGCGTGATCGAGCGCGGCGGCGTGGAGTCGAAGCCGGAGTCCATCATGTTCGCGACGGACGACGTTCGCGACGACCGCGCGGTCCCGAGCGGCGGCGTCGAGGCCCGGTCGAACGGGTGCAACGGCGGCGTGGACGCGCCCATCGCGGCGGCGAGGATTTTCTCCGCCTCCGCGCGGCTCTCCTCGGCTCGCGAGGCGGCCGAGGTCGGGGACGCGCCCCAGGACGGCCCGCTCTCGTCGTCGTGGATCACCATGCTCTCCATGCTGCCAGTCGGCGAGGACCCGCCCTCGTCGCTCGCGCCCTCGGCGCCGTCGGGGGAGACGACCTCGAGGCACAGGAGGTACGGCGCCTTCTCCCGCGAGTTCAGGAGCACCGCCTCTTCCGCGGGTATGCGAACGACCCTGGAGTCGACGCCGCCCATGGGGAAGATCACGCCCGCGCCCGGGGTGTGGCCCTCTACTAATCCGTCGCTGACTTGTCTGATCCCGTCGCGAAGACCTTGCTGCCTTCCCTCCACGGGCGCCTTCGCGAGCCGTTCGGAGAGACCGCACAGATCGTCCGCCATACGCAGCGTCGCGGTGAGGGTCTCCCTTCGCTGCGCCGCGATCTCCTCCGCGAGCTCTTCCGCGGCTTTCTCGGTCAGCGCCTCCGTGCCCTCGCCACCCGGCTTCTCCGTCTCCTCCGGGTGGATTCGAATTTTTCGAAACGCGTTCCCGATCCCGCTGACTAACCCGTTCACGAACCCCACCGGGGCGGCGTCGCCCTTGCCGTCCGCGCCGTACACGCTCGCCATCTTCGAAGGCGACCCCGTGGGCGTCTCTAACTCGTCGTCGTTCTCCCCCTTGCCCGGGTAATCCACGGCCGCGAGCGCAGATCGCAACGCGACGGGATCGTAAATCTTCGCCGTCTTTTCGTTCTGACAGTCCAGCGCTGGGGACAGCGCGCGAAACGGCGGGAGCCACGTCCCGTTCATGCTCGCGTTCGTGCACTTGTGCTTCAGTTCCATGATCAGCTTCGGGTTTTTGCTATCCCCCGCGGCCGCGGAGAGGAGCCAGACGACTTGCGTCCCGAGCCTGGACGATCGCCCGCAAAAGTCGATGATCGTCCGCTCCACGGAAGGGTTCGGCCGCAAGATCTGCAGCATGATGAGCTGCGAGAGGTACCTCTCGACCTTGTCATCCGGGAGCGAGTACATCTTGTTGCACAGGTAATCGATCACGCCCTCGCTTCTCGTCCTCCACAGATACGAGATGGCTATCCACTCGTCGAAAAACTCAGAGTCGAAAAACTGCACGAGCAAGTCCGGCTTCCCGTCCGGGGGCGGGAAGTTCTGCTCCGCGCGCTTGCTCGACGAAGCGGGCGTGAACGTCATTTTACTCGCTCGGAAACGCTCCCCCATCTCGTGTGTTCGATCGCGCCTCCACTCAGCACCGAGCGCTCATCTCGCGGTTTCGCGCGGTCTTGATTCGTTTTTTCTCCGCTCGCTCTCTCTTTCTGCGCCGACCGATGACCGCGCCCCGCGCGCGCGCTTCTACGACTCTCTAAGGATCACCTCGACGACGCCGCGTCGAATGAACTATCCGCGCGAGATCCGCGCTTCGCGACGACGACGGGCACGTCTAACGTCCCGCGCCGCGCTCGTCGTTGTGTCCGCCCCGCGCCCTTCTCGGACGAAGCAACGGTTGGCAGTGGCTGAGTTGTCGCGCCACCACTCAGTTAACCTGATGTTGCTGGGCCCAAATTTTTATTCTTTTTCGGAACGTTTCTTCGATACCAGCCAGTGGAGTCAGTGGAGTCGGATTTCTTCACAGCCCAGCCCCGTCTTCGTTCTCCTCGTCGACACTTTTCGACGCGCAAAGCTCGCCGTTCCCGTCTCGATACACCATGCAAATCTTCGTCAAGACGCGTACGTTCCCTCTCTTCACCCCGTTAATCACCCCGCGATCGCGCATCGCGTAAACCCTGCGGCGATCGAAGTCTCCTCGCCAGATCTCGCGCTCCCCACAATTCGACGCGTAATTTTCGCTGACATCGAATCCGATCCCCCCGTCGCTCGCTCCGCAGTCACGGGCAAGACCATCACCCTCGAGGTGGAGTCCTCGGACACGATCGACAACGTCAAGGCTAAGATCCAAGACAAAGAGGGGATCCCCCCCGACCAGCAGCGCCTCATCTTCGCGGGCAAGCAGCTCGAGGACGGCCGCACGCTCGCGGACTACAACATCCAGAAGGAGTCCACGCTCCACCTCGTCCTCCGCCTCCGCGGCGGGCACTGCCAGGTCCCGTGCGGGATCTTCGACGACCCCGCGATGATCGCAGAGCTCAAAGAAGCGTGCGCGACGATCCGCAAGGCGATGGCGCAGATCACGGAGCTCTCCGCCGCGCCCCCGTCCGCGGCGAACTTCAACCAGATGACGCGTTGGGTCATGACGAAAGAAGAGCACTGCGGGAGGATCATCGCGAAGGTGTCCGAGTACTGCCTGTGCCAGAGAGTCAAGGTGGAGCTGTACAAGGACGCGGAGGAGTACAAGGAGGCGCTCAGGCTGCACCACGAGCTCATGCAGGCGGCGATGAAGGCGAAGCAGACCGTCGACCCCGCGGGGGCGGACGCGCTGGAGCACGCGCTCTCGCACGTCGCCGCGCAGTACACCAAGGCTTGACTGGGAGGAGGCGTCGGGACGGCGAAGTTGTGAGGCGGGAGCGAGGGCCGCGAAGACGTGCGGCGTGCGAGACGTTTTAGAGATGTGATGCGATGAAGTGCGCGCGCGAGACGTCGCGCGAACGAAACGAGAGACGAGACGTCGAGACGAGACGAGACGTCGCGTCAGACTCTAAATTCTGCTCCGCGAGATCCAACCAACATCAACACGACATCCTCCAATTCATTCATCTCGCGCGTCATCACATCTCGCCGCACCGGCCGGGGTGCTCCGCGTGTGCGGTCGGTTTAGGTCCCCGCGAGGCGTCGGGGACGATGCCCGCGCGACGCCGCGATGCGCGCGCGTCGCCCGCGTCGCTCGCCCGCGCGTCGTCCCTGACGCTTCTCGCGCTGTGCGTCCTCGCGCCCGGACGCGTCGAGGCGACGACGACGACGACGACGACGACGACGAGCGACTCGGGCGCGTCCCTGGACTGCGCGTCCGTGTTCCCCAACGTCAGCGTCGCGTGCTGCGAATCGTTATCCCCAGGCAACGCGTCGTCGACGGGCGCGGGGCTCGTGGACCGCCCGCTCGCGAGGATGGCCTACGCGTCCGGACGGTCGCTTCCGTACGACGCCGGGCACTTCCACGCGTGCGTGCACACCCCCGAGGCGTCGTATTACCTCCTGAGCTGGCACCTGAACGCGAAGGAGATCCCGGTCGCGGAGCTCGGCCTGTGCCTCCCGAGCGCGTGCGCGAAGTCGGACGTGGAGGCGCTCGTGGGCGCGGGGCGCGGCGGCGGCGACGCGAGGGCGACCGCGGAGAAAGCGGACGCGGCGATCGCGAACGCGGAGAACGCGTTGCGGCCGTTCGGAAGCGGGTACTGCGCCGCCGCGGGGAAGGACGCGAACGCCGCGGCGAGGTGCAGGGAGTACCGCGCGATCATGGCCGCGATGGACGCCGCGGACGAGATCGCGAAGGAGATGGCGGAGGGCGGGGAAGGCGTCGGCGGCGGCGGCGGCGGCGTGAGAGGCTGGTACGGCGCCGGCGCCGGCGCGTCGAGCGTGCGGCTCGTCGTGACGGCGCACGTCGAGGACAGGGTCGGGTTCGTCAGAAACGCGACGTCCGGGTGGGCGTGCTTCGCGCTCGCGTGCGTCATCGCGTTGTTCGTCGTCGTCGTCGTCGCGACCGCGCTCGACGCCTCGGGCTTCGCGTCGAGGGAGAGACGCCGCGGCGGCGGCGGCGGCGGCGGCGTCGAGGAGCCGCTTCTGAGCGGACGCGGCGACGACGAGGAGGGCCTCGGCGAGGGCTTGAGCGACATCAGCGACGACGATCCGACCGCGGCCGCGACCGCGACGCGCGTCGAACGGCTGACCGCGACGCTCGAGAGAGTCGCGGCGTCGACGAACTTTTTGTCGTTGCTGCGGACGTTTCCGAAACTGATCGCCGCGCCGTCGCGGCCCGGGCCGACGGATTGCCTCAACGGCATGCGCGTTCTGTCCATGGTCTGGATCATCGTCGGTCACACGATGATGATGCCGACGCCGTTGAACGGGTGGGATAACCCGGAGGACCTCATCGCGCGGTGGGGCGCGCGGGGGGCGGCGTGGTTCCAGGTCGTCGTCGGCGGCGAGATCGCGGTCGACACTTTTTTCTTCCTCAGCGGGTTCCTCATCGCGTACTTGGGCGTCAGAGACTTGGAGAAGCGCGCGGGGTCGATACCCGTCGGCGGAATGATCGCGCACAGGTGGTTGCGGATAACCCCCGCGTTCGCGTTCGCGCTCGTCGTGTACTCGCAGATCGCGTCTCGAATCGGGGACGGGCCGTTTTTCGTTCGATATCAACGAAGCGTGTTTCGACGCTGCGACAAGTTATGGTGGTCCGAGCTGCTGTACCTTCACAACTTCATCCCGTTCGACTCGGACGACGTTTGCATGGGGTGGTCGTGGTACCTCGGGAACGACTTCATCTTCTACCTGTTCTCGCCGCTCGTACTGCTGTTGCACCACCACAGAAGACGCGTCATGTGGGCGGCGATCGCGTTGACGTCGATCGCGTCGTGCGCGCTGACGGTGCGTCCACCCGACCCGACCCGACCCACGCTCGCCTCGGCCGCCGACGCCGCGCGCGATGATTATAAAAAATAACTTGATCTTATCACACAGAGGTGACTTCCGCGCTTCACGCGCTCGATAGAGGCACCTCGATGCTGAGACTAGGTCATGAGCGCGCGGCGACGGGCGGGTGGTTTTTGTCTCGGTTTCGTTTTCGTTTTCGTCTTTGCGCGCGCGTCGCTTCGCCTCCCCCATCTGACGCCCGTGCTATTTCCCTTCCTCGTCGCAGTTTTGGCTCCTCGTGCACTACGGCGCGGGCATGTACATCTTTGGCGAGAGCTACGTCAAGTACAGCTACTACGCGTACAGTAAACCGTACTGCAGAGTCCCCGCGTACCTCGTCGGGATGGCGTTCGGTTTCGTGAACGAATCCTGGGCGTCCGACCCGTCCAAGGTCCCGGACTTCAGCCGTTCGCAAGGCGCGTCGTTCCTCGCCGCCGCGTTCGTCGCGCTTCTCGCGTGCGTGTTCGCGCCGCTGTCCGACTACCGCGATCCCGAGAGTTGGCCGCCGTGGGCGAACGGCGCGTTCCTATCCCTCGTCCGACCGACGTGGGCGGCGGCGCTGGGCGTCCTCACGACGTCGTGCGCGCTCGGGTTTACGCCGACGTTGAACGCGTTCCTCGCCGCGCCCGCGTGGACGCCGTTCGCGCGGCTGACGTTCGGCGCGTACCTGTTCCACCCGGTCGCGATCAAGTGGTTCGCGGGCACCGCGACGTCGACGTATCACTTCTCGATCCACCACGTCTTGAGCGACGCGGCGTTCAACGCGGTGTGCGCGTTCGCGTGCGCCGCCGTGACGTGGTTGGTCGTGGAGAGGCCGACGATGAGCGCGACGAGCGGGTTGACGTCGAGGCGACGGGCGGGGGCGTGACGAAAAGTGATAGAGCCCGTCGAGATTGAAGAGGCGCGCGCGTGGTGTAGTGTGAATAGTTTTCGTGAGACTGAATCGTTTCGTTCAATGCTCTCGCTGCTAAACACCCGTCTATTTTTGTTTTTTTCGCTGCTTTTCTTTCTATTTTTTTGTTCCCCGGCGCCGCCGGGGGCTTTCGGCGCTCTGCCTTTTGTCTACCGCTTGCTACTACTGTAAAAAATGTCCTGTCATACTGGAACTGTACGTACACTGCGTGCTGTTCAAAACCCCGGAATCGGCTCCTGATCCGGCGACGGCGTCGCGACGCCCTCGCGTTGATCCGGCGACGACGCCGTGCGCATGCGCTTCGCCGCCGCCGCTGCCGCGCGCTCTTCCTCGCGCAGACGCTTCTTCTCAGCCTCTTGAGCCTTTTTCTGTTCTCGCTCCTGCATCATTCGCTGGATGCGGCGCTGTTTCTCTTCCTGCTCTTTGAGCTTGCGAGCCTCTCTCTCCTCTTGCTCTTGCTTCCGCTTGAGCTCTCGCTCTTCGCGTTCCTTTTTCTTTTCGCGCTCTTCCTCTTCGCGTCGTAGATCCTCGCCCATGACCGTGCCCAGCTTCGCGGCTTCTTGGACGTCGATCATCATGCTCCTGTTCGCCGATGCCTGTTTCCGTTTGAGGAAGTCCTTCGCGGACAGACCCCCGGCGGGACCGTCCGCGGGGCGCTTCGTGGAGGTGTTTCGAAGGAAAGAAGCCGCCGCAGGATTCGGTTTCCGGCTCGGCGGGGCGAACATAGATCCACCAACCTGTGTCGCGTGACTCGGGGTGACCGACGATGCGCTGCTGGGTTTCAAAGTAACCGATGAACTGACGCTTATTAATCGCTTCTTCGGCTGCTTACGCTGTCTCATGGTGAAGTGCGCGTGCGTCTCTGCGCCGTCGGTTTTCACCGGCGGCGCGCCCGAAACCTCGAGGAGTTTCGGAGACAAGTACGCTTCCTGTGCACGTTCGCAGAGGGAACGTGGATACCGTCGTTGAATGACGGTTCTCGACGATGACGACTAGGACACGACGGAAACGACGACGCACACGCGACGAGCGAGCAGCCCCGAGTGTGACCTCGGGAGGGAAACGTGCGTCGAGTCCGAGTCGAGACCGAGGCTAGCTAGTAAACTAATGGTGTGAGATGCGAGACGGAAAGACGTTCACCTCCAGAGGTCGGTAAGTGTCCGGGGTTCCTTCCACTTGAATCTTTTCCCTGATTGACGCGAGCGCGTCCGCGACCTTTACGAAAAGGAAGGAAAGGTGATCGATGTTTTCAGCGTTCGTTCGTCCCCGAAGACGGGGATGAGAAAATTCACTGCGCGCGGAATTCCCGCGCTAGGGTTCGTTCGAGATCCGGCGAGTAACTCACCGCAGGAACGTCCTGCTGAAGCCGCTGCAAGTCGAAGCGCTGCTTTAACCCTCCTAATGCGCGAGCGATCAAGCTCGCCCACTGGTCTTTGTCGTCCGTCGCGACCGCGACGAGATCCTCGACCTCGTCGTTCAGACCTGACCTTTGGCCTTTTCTCATGAACAACGTTCCCTGGAGCGCGCCCCTTCGCGCTTGCGGCTCGAGTCGCGAGAACTGCTCGCAAAGAGACCCCAAGACCTCTTTGGTGTAGTGCACGCCAACCTTCGCCGCGCCCCACGGCTCCGAGAGCAGCTTCTCGACGTTCTTGTCGAGCATAGCGCTCCCGACGCCGCGGGGTCCGGACACGCCATGCGCGGTCATTTTCCCGCTTCCCGCTTCCTTTTCACCCCCCCCGCGTTTCACCCCCCCGGATAAAGGCTCCACGCGCGCGCGTAACCCCTAAAAATAAAGCGGCACCCCCTGCCCCTTTATTGACTGACCCTTTCTCCGTCACCACCGCACGAGCACGCGACTTATTCGCGGCCCACGCGTCGCGGGACGGAGGGGGAGTGAGCGGCGAGGACGCGGCTTCGGCTTCAAAACGCGACGACCGCCAGAATTCCGAATCCAGTTCACGGCCCGCAAATCCAGGCGGGCAAGCTGCTGTGAGCAGTGTGCCTGCGAGTCTACTACAGGTAGCGCGTTCCGCCAGGCGGGCACTCTCGCGCGCGCTTCACACGCGCTTCGTCGAACACCATACCATGAGCGGCGGTGACATCGACCCCACGGCTATCAACTCCCCGAAGTTCCGCCTCATCGCGGTGCAATGCGTGCGTCCCCGCCTCGCTCTCGCGCGCGCGCTCGGTCGGATCGCGCGCCCGCCCCGCGCGTGGTGTTACCCCGATCCATCGTCGTCCGTCCTCGCCGAACAATTCGCTGACCGAACCATCCCCCGATTCGCGCTCGCTCGCTCGCGCAGCTCTTCGCGCTGACCGCGTTCGCGACGATGGCCGGGCAGAATAAGAACCTCGCGGGCCCGGACGCGATGACGCTCGAGGAGTGCGGCCCGTACGGATGCGGGTACCACAAATTCGCGGTGTTCCAATTCCTCGTCGTCATCTGCGTCACGTACTGGCTCTTCACGATGCTGTGGATGGGGATGTATCTGATCCAAAAAGTCCCCCCCGCGGGCACGGAGTTCATGATCTACGCCGTGTTCAACGTCCTCATCCTCATCGCGTTCAGCACGTCGTGGACGGAGTGCAACGAGACGATCGTGGACCCGACGTATCCGGTGTGTAAGCGCGCGACGGGCGCGAAGGCGTCGATCGCGTTCGCGATGTTCACGTGGCTCGCGCTGTGCGTCTCCATGATGTTCACGTGGAAAGAATGGAGGGATCAGAACTACGAAGGGCTGCCGATCTTCGGCGATTTCTCGAGCTTCATGCCGGGCGGCGGCGGCGGCGGGATGGGCGGCGGGGGCGGATACGAGCGCCCGTCCGACGTGAACACGCAGACGTACGCGTGACGGGAGGCGGACGGCGAGGCGAGGAGGCGGCGGGCGGGCGAGGGTGAGGACGCGCGACGACTCGCGGGGACTTCCGCGCGCGTTGTTGTTATGCGCGAGATATTTCACGCTATCATGATAGCCCTACTCGCCGCGAAGCGACCCGCGCGGGTCGAGAATCGAAAACCAGAAAAACCAGAAAAAACAAAATCACGTCGCTCCCGTGGCGCGGGCGTGCCGCGGCGAAAATGACCGACGCGGCATTTTTAACCCTCAAACGACGAGTTAATTCGTGGGACTCTGTCAGCCACCGCATCGCGACGTTCCGGGGCTCAGAACTGTCGACACGTCGTTAACGATTGTCTGTCCTTACCCAAACCGTCGCGACGTCATCACCCCGCGCACTCCCCCGCGCGCGTATACACACGCATAAAACTCGTCAACACTTTCGCGTGTCGACGTCGACGTTATATCCGAATCGCCGCTCGCGCCGTTCGTGTCCCCGCTCCTCGAGTCTTCCACCTCGGTCATATCGACAAGATGATGTCCGTCGCCGCCACGTCCACGTTCGGGAAATCGCTCGTCGGTTCTCCCCTCGTGACGACGCGCAGCAAGCGCGTCGTGGTCTCGAGCGCGCGCAAGGCGCCGAAGACCGTCGCCTTCGCCGGCGGGTTCGAGCTCTCCGCGGTCGCGACGCGATGGATCCTCGCCGCGCCGACGATGTACGCGCTCGTGTCCTTCAACGAGTACTGCACGCACCGCTGGTACCAGCACGCCGAGTTCAACAAGACGGACTGGATGAAGAACCTGTACTGCAAGCTCACGGGCGCGGACGTCGCGCCGAAGTGCGACGGCGGCGGTCACATCGAGCACCACGCGGAGACCCTGGACGACATGTCCCTGAAGACGGACCCGAAGTGGCTCAAGTCCGAGCCCGCGGCGATGCTCGAGAATTCCAAGTACCGCGGCACCGCGTTCGAGTACGACGTCACGGGGATGATGGTCGTGCAGATGATCCCGACGTCCGTGCCTCTCCTCGCGCTCATGGGCTTCAGCATCCCGTCCATCGTCGGTCTGATCCTCGGCGCCGTCGTCGCGCACGCGCTCGTGTGGAACTCGCTTCACCCGGCGATGCACGGGATGGAGGATATTCCCCTGAGCGAAGGCCTCAACTTCCCGCTCGCCGTCGGCCAGGCGCTCAGGAAGACGCCGTACTACGACTGGCTGTACAAGAACCACATGGGTCACCACGTCATGTCCGGTCGCATGAACTACAACGTGTGCTGCCCCGGGTTCGATCACGTCTTGGGGACGTACAGCCCGGAGACGGAGTGGAGGCCGAAGGCGCGCATGCCCGCGGGCGCGGAGGCGCGCGACCCGTACCCGGCGGGCGAGTACAAGGCTCGGTTGGAGGAGCGCGCGAGGCTCGGTATGGTGGAGGCCGAGCTCGTGGACGGGAAGGAGCTCGAGCTCGCCCCGGAGCTCGTCTCCGCGTGATCGCGTTCACGTGATCTTCTTCGCCGCGCTTGCCTGTATTTTTTATAAGTAGCTCAATTATTTCGAACCCGCGAGCGGGACGAAGTCGTCGCGCTCGTAGCGTTCTTTCATTTATTTAACACATCTACACGCCGAGGTCACTTCTTGTTTTTTGACCACGCATCGATCCACTTCTGCGCCTCCCGCGCGTTCGGCAAGACGTCGTCTCCCTTCTCCGCCTGCCACGCGTCGATCCACTTCTGCGCGTCCGCGGCGTTCGCGTCCGCGTCGGAAGCGCCTCCCTCGGCGGGCGCCTTCGCCTTCGGCGCGCTTTCGGCGACCTTCTTCGCCGGCGTCGGCGCGGGAGGGGCCTTCGGCATCAGACCTTTGTTCGGCGCGGGCGTCTTCCCGGGGGTGCCGAACAGGAACGACAGCGGGTTGCCGCCGCCGCCGCCTTCCTTCTTCGCGCCGCCGCTCTTCGCGCCGCCGGATTTCCACGCATCGATCCACTTCTGCGCGTCCGCGGCGTTCGCGTCCGCGTCGGAAGCGCCGGCGGCGGGCGCGGCGGGCGCGGCCTTCGCCGCGGGCGCGGCCGCGGAGGTGGAGGACCCCCCGGATTTCCACGCTTCGATCCACTTTTGCGCGTCCGCCGCGTTCGCGTCCGCGTCGCTCGCGCCCGCCGCGGGCGCGGCCGCGGAGGCAGAGGACCCCGCGGACCACGAGTCGATCCACTTCTGCGCGTCCGCCGCGTTCGCGTCCGCATCGCTCGCGCCCGCCTTCGCGGCGGGCGCCGCCTTCGCGGCGGGCGCCGCCTTCGCGGCGGGCGCCGCCGCTTCTCTTTTCGCGCCGCCGAAGCCGAAGACGCCGCCCTTCTGCGCCTTGGCCGCCTTCGCGGCGGCTTTCTTCGCCTCCGCCTCCGCTCTCTTCGCCTCCATCGCGGCGGCGCGCTCGTCGTTCGCCTTCTTCGCGGCGGCCTGCTGCGCCTCCGCGGCCGCCTTGCGGTCCGCGACCGCCTTCGCCGCGGCGTCCGCCTTCGCCTTCTCCGCGGCTTCCTTGTCCGCGATCGCCTTCGCCGCGGCGGCGGCGGCGGCTTTCTTCGCCGCGTCTTGCTCCTTCTTGATCTTCGCGAGCGAGGCAGCCTTGGCCTTGTCCGCCTTGGCTTTCTCAGCGGCCGCGGCGGCGGCCTGCTCCGCCTGGACGCGCGCGATGATGTCGCTCTCGCTCTCCACGGCGACGGGCGCTTCTTCGACCTCGACGACGTCCGAGACCGGCTCCGGCGCGGCTTCGACCGCCGCCGCCGCCGCCTTCTTCGCGGGCGCCGCCTTCTTCGCCTTGGGGCCGCCGAAGTTGAACTTGAAGCTGAACGGGTTCGACGGCGGCTTCGGCGCGGGGGTCTCCTTCGCCGGCGCGGGCGCTTCCTCCTTCGGCGCGGCGACATCCTCGACGACGGACGGCGGGCGCTCCTTGAGCATCGCCTGGTACACCTTCCTGTCCGCGGGCGCCAACGAGCTGTTAACCGACCTCTCCAAGTTCTTCGCCGCGTTGATCGCCTTCGTCGCCGCGACCTTGGCCTTCGCGCTGCTCTCCCGCGCGATCTTCCTGGACGAGTTCAGCGCGATCGTGCACGCCTTCCTCTCCGGCGAGGACTCCGCGGCCGCGAGCCGCTCCTCGAGCGCGGCGACCTCGGCGGCGGCGTCCTCCGCCTCGGCGGCGGCTTGCTCGGCGTCTTCGTACGCCGCGCTCACCGCGTCCTCCGCGGCGTTCTCCGCGAGCTCGATCCTCTCCTCCGCGGTCTCGGGGACGTATTCCTCCTCCTCCTCCGGCTCCGGCTCTTTCTTGATCTTTTGCGTGAACGCAAACAGCGGCTTGGCCTTCGTCGGCGTCGGCGTCGGCGGCGTCGGTTCGGGCTCGGGCTCCTTCTTGATCTTTTGCGTGAACGAGAAGAGCGGCTTGGACTTCTTCAGCGGCTGGGGCTCGGGCTCGGGCTCGGGCTCCTTCTTGATCTTCTGCGTGAACGAGAACAACGACTTCGCCTTCGGCGGCGGCGGCGGCGGCGGCGGCGGCGCGGCTTTCTTCTTCCCGAACGAGAACAGCGCGTTCTTCACCGGCTCCGGCTCGGGCTCCGGCTCGGGGGCTTTTTTCCCGAACGAAAACGCCGGCTTCTTCTTCGCAGGCGCGGGCGCGGGCGCCTTCCTCTTCACGTCGACGGGCGGCATCCCCTTGGGCTGCGCGGGTTTGCTGGCGAAGAGGCCACCGAAGAACCCCGGCTCCGGCTCCGGCTCCGGTTCCGGCTCCGGCTCCGGCTTCTTCTTGCCGGCGCCGCCGAGGACGGCGACCGCGCCGACGGCGACGACCGCGAGGCCGGCGCCGGCGGGGATGCCGTCGGCGGCGTCGGCGGAAGGCTTCGGCGCCGCCTTCTTCGCGACGACCGGCTTTGGCGTTTTCTTCTCGACGACCTTCTTCGCGGGCGCGGGCGCGGGCGCGGGCGCGGGCGCTGCCTCGACCGGCCTCACCGGCTTCGGCGCGTCGCCGCTGAATTCAGCCTTCTCTTCGAGAGCGGCTTGCGAGTACGTCGCGACCGGAGGTCCGACGGGCTCCTCGGGGGCGGCGACTTCCTCGACGACAACCTCTTCCTTCGCAGCCTTGGCGGCGGCGGCGGCGGCTTCCTTCTCAGCCTTGGCGGCGGCGGCGGCGGCGGCGTCCTTCTCAGCCTTGGCGGCGGCGGCGGCGGCGGCCTTTTCAGCCTTTTCCGCAGCCTTTTGCTCGGCGGCGGCCTTCGCGGCTGCGGCTTTTTCCGCGGCCGCGGCAGCCTTGGCTTCCTTCTCTGCCTTCGCGGCGGCTTCTTTCTCCGCCTTGGCGGCGGCCTCCGCGGGGGCGGCGGCTTCCTTAGCGGCCTTGGCGGCGGCGGCGGCGGCTTCCTTCTCAGCCTTGGCGGCGGCGGCGGCGGCTTCCTTCTCAGCCTTGGCGACGGCCTTCTCCGCGTCCTTCTCCGCCTTCGCGACGGCAGCGGCCGCGTCTTTCTCAGCCTTCGCCGCGGCGGCAGCCTTCGCGGCGGCCTCCTTCTCCGCCGCAGCCACGGACGCGGCGGCTTCCCTCTCCGTGGCGGCCACGGACGCGGCGGCGTCTTTTTCAGCCTTCGCCGCCGCCCTCTCTGCGGCTTTTTGCTCTGACGCGGCTTTCGCGGCGGCGGCCTTCTCCGCGGCGGCCGCGGCGTTCGCCTCCGCGGCAGCCTTCGCGGCGGCTTCTTTCTCAGCCTTCTCCGCGGCGGCGGTCTTC
>Ga0181560_10000673_pt1 | contig 31443 bp, 23 predicted proteins | sample 011ome_20_FD_133751 | JGI IMG/M metagenome (GOLD analysis project Ga0181560, IMG submission 133751) | Coastal salt marsh microbial communities from the Groves Creek Marsh, Skidaway Island, Georgia - 011509CT metaG (megahit assembly) | ecosystem: Environmental > Aquatic > Marine > Intertidal... | reverse complement strand
GGGCGGGGATTGAAAGCGAGGGACCCTGGGCGGAGAGAGACGCCGGGCAAAGTCCTTAAGGATCGGCGTTCACCACGCGAACGCGGTCGTATGGGGACCAGTGTGAGATAGAACGCACCTTCTCCGCGAGCTCGCGCGCGACGTCGTCCTTCTCGAACAGTCGGAACCATCGCCCGCTCGTCGCCTCCGTCGCGAGCGTGTCGCACTTTGGGCTGTCGTAGAGCGCGACGAAGTTTAGGAGCTGGTGCCATCGCCCGTTCTTGGGTTCGGGTTCGGGGGGGGGCGCCATCGCGCCGGCGACGACGGCGACGCGCGCGCTGACGAATGTTGCGACGCGATCGGATGAATAATGGTTAACAAACTGCAACCCTACGAGCTACGACCGCTCGACGGACGCGTCCGCGTCGTCGCGCCATCGCTTCACGGGCTTGAGCCCGCCCGGGAACGAGGGGTCGACGACGTCCACTGGCTCTTGATGCTGCAAGTATCGCGTCAGCGTCGCGACCGTGGCCTCGTCCGCGCCGTACCTCGACGCGAGCGCGCTCGCGGTCGACGCGGACGACGACGACGACGACGACGACGACGACGCGTCGTCGCCTCCTCCTCCTCCTCCTCCTCCTCCTCCTCCTCCTCCCCCGCCGCCGCCTCCGCCCTTCCCCTCGCGGCTCTTCCCCCCCCTCCCCTCCATCTCCACGACGCGGAACATCTCCGCCGCGTCCGCGATCTTCATCGTCGGCCGCCCCTCGGCCTCTCTCCTCCGCTCCGCCGCGAGTTCGGCCGCGCGCTCGTGCCCGGAGATGCCCACGCGCGTCATCCGCATCGCGCCGCTGAGCTGGTGCATCCGGCTCACAAGCTCGACGTCCTTCTCGCGCTGCAGCGTCCGCGCGTCCACGCTCGCGTCGTTCGCCCTCGGCGCGAGCGAGCCGTCGTTCTTCTCCGCGCGCTTGAAGAACGCGTGCGGGGACCGCGGCGGCGACGACGACGACGACGACGAGTGATTCGACGACGACGACGACGACGCGCCGCTCGACGCGGACGCGGACGGCGGCGGCGCGTCCCCGGGTTTCGGGAGGCGCCGGGACGCGGACGTCGCCGCCGCGCGGGCTTTAGATCCCGCGCCGCCCATCGCGCGAGGCCGCGCGCGCTCGACGTGCGCGGGGCGGGGAGTGACGCGCGCGACGCGCCGAGGACGGCACCTCGCCTCGTTATTCGGCGTTTTGCGCTTCGCCCGAACTTTCGCCCGCCACCGCTCTCGCCGCCATTCGTCCTCCGAGAGCCGCGGGCGCGGCCGGCACTCTTCACGGCGCGCGCGTCGTCCCCGCGCGTCCACGAGCGAGGCGAACGCGTCCTCGCGTCACCTCGCGCGCCGCCGACGCCGCGGAGGGACTCGACGAGAGCGACGGCGGACGCGACGCCGCGAGCCCGAGCGCGAGCCAGCCGCCGAATCGCGCTGTTTTTTGTAGTCGCGACACGCAGCGAACCGGATCTCGCGCCGCGCCGCCGCCGCGAGCCGCCGCGCGCGAGAGCGACGCGACCAGCGCCAGCGCCAGCGCCAGTGGCGAACGGGGGCTAAGTAAAGGAGGCGAATAAGAGGCGAATAAGACCCTCGCGATGAAGTTCGACGTGAACATCCTGCGATACATCGAGAAGGACGCGTGGCGCGTCCTGGTCTCGGTGGAGATGGGCATGAAGAATCACGAGCTCGTGCCCGTGGAGCTCGTGAACGCGATATCCGGACTGAAGCACGGCGGCGCGCACAAGTGCGTCAGAGAGCTCCTGAAGCACAAGCTCGTGCATCACGAGAACCAAAAGTACGACGGGTACCGCCTGACGCCGCTCGGGTACGACTTTCTCGCGATCAAGGCGTTCGTCAACCGAGGCGCCATCGTAGGCGTCGGGCGACGCATCGGCGTCGGGAAAGAGTCCGACGTGTTCGAAGTCATCACCGAAGACGGTGAGACGCTCGCGATGAAGCTGCATCGGCTGGGACGCACGTCGTTCAGGGCGGTGAAGCAGAAGCGCGATTACGTCAAGGCGACGACGACGCACATGAACTGGCTGTACCTGAGCCGGCTGGCGGCGCTGAAGGAGCACGCGTTCATGAAGGCGCGTTCTATCTCACACTGGTTCCCATACGACCGCGTCGGCGTGGTGAACGCCGATCCTTAAGGACTTTTCCCGGCGCGTCTCTCCGCCCAGGGTCCCTCGCTTTCAATACCCGCCCTCGACGCCTTTCAACTCCACCTGACGCCTATGAACCCCACCCCGCCATCGCTTTGTATTGAACGACCCTGAAGGCGCTCGGGGAACACGGGTTCCCGGTGCCCGTCGCGGTGGACGTGAACCGACACGCGGTGCTGATGACCATGATCGACGGCGTCCCGCTGACGCAGAGGTACAGGCTGAGAGAGCCCGGACGGGTGTATCGACAGTGTATCGACCAGCTGTCGAACCTCGCAGCGCGCGGGTTGGTGCACTGCGACTTCAACGAGTTCAACATCATGGTCAACGAGGACGAGGACATCACCATCATCGACTTCCCGCAGATGGTGAGCACGCGGCATCCGAACGCGGAGGAGCTGTTCGTCAGGGACCTGAAGTGTCTGCACAAGTTTTTCCTTCGAAGGTACGACTACCGCGCGGAGGAGGACGACGAGGGGCGGGAAGATCCGGCGTTTCGCGACGTCGCCGTCGGCGGCGTCGGCCGAGGCGAGGGCGCGGACGTCGAGCGGAGTTTGGACGTGTCCTTGCGCGCGAGTGGGTTCAGTCAGGACGCGGTGAAGGAGTTGGACGCGCACGTCGAGGCGACCAGGAAGGACAAGGAGGAGGAGGAGGAGGAGGAGGAGGAGGAGGGTGGGGTGGAGAGCGACGACGACGACGACGACGATGAAGAGGACAGGTTCGGATTCGTCGAGCGCGGCGAGGAGGAGGTCGAGGGCGCCGACGCGGGGTACGACCCCGAGGCGGACGCCGCGGCCGCGGCGGCGATCGCGCGGTTGTACGCGGGAGGAAAACCACCGGCTGTCATCGACGACGACGACGACACCGCCGCCGACGACGACGCCGCCGCCGACGACGACGCAGCCGACGACGACGACGCGTTCGACGCCGAGGCGTCTCCGCCCCGCCGCGCGCCCGCGCCCGCGCCGTCCGTCGCGTCCGCGCGGCTCCGCCGCCGCGCGCCCACGGACGCGAGCGGCTCGCAGTTCTCGTGCCGCTCGCGCGCGGACCTCGGGAACGACCCGGACATCGTGAGGGATAAGCTGAAGCGTCAGGCGGCGCGGAAAAACGCTCGCCCGGGTGCCGCGCATAACAAGCCCGCGGGGACTCGGAACCACACGAAGGACAAGGGCGGGCGACGCGGGGCGAAGCACCACGCGTTCAAGTACAACCCGAACGACCAGGCGTGACGGCGAGCGCGGCGACGACGTGGTGCAGTAGCGAAGCGTGACCGTTGTGTTGTAGTATCGATACCGTAACAACTTAGAAGAAGCGGCGACGCGTCGGCGAATCCCCTCGAAAACCAAAAAAAAACCAAAACTCGAACCGACGACGCGACGCTCGCCGTTCCGTTCGGACCGGCGCGCGACCGTTCCGCTTCCGCTTCCGCTCGAGCGCGTTCGACGGTCCGCGGTTGAACGACTCCCCGACCGTCGATCCGATGCCCCCAGGCGCGTTGTTTATTGTTAGCGCGGGTTCGACGGTCCCTCACCCGGTTTCGGACGCGCGCGGCCGGCTTCCGTCGAACGCGCGCGCCGCTCGCGCGTCCGCACTCTCGCGCGCGCGCGAACGGACGGACGGACGGACGGACGGACGGACGACGCGATGGACGACGACGCCTCCCCCCCGCGCGCGCGTCTCGGTCACCTCCGCGGCCGCGGACGCCGCGCGACCGCCGCGGCGACGGAGGCGGACGTCGCGACGCGCGACGGAAGCGACTGCAGCGAGTCCGCGGGCGGCGGCGTCGACCGGACCTGCGGCGTCCTCGCGCCGCCGCCGCCGCCGTCGTCCGCGACGACGACGACGACGACGACGACGAGCCCGACGACGACGATGCAGGCGTGGGAGCGCGAGCGCGAGCTCGAGCAGACGCGGTCGTGGCGCGCGCTGCTCGAGGCGGACGACCTGTTCGACGACGGCGCGGGGTGCGGCGCGCGCGTCGCGGTCGCGCGCGCGGCGCGCTACGCGCCGTCGCATCAGACGCATCAGACGCATCCACACGTCGCGCATCATCACCCGTACGCGCATTTCGGCGGCGAATACGCCGGCGGCGGCGGCGCGCAGCGCGAGGGCGTCGCGCGAGGCGTCGTCTCGCAGCTGCGACGGAGTCACACCGTGAGCGGGTACGGTCCGAGCGTCGGTCTCGGTTTCGGTTTCGACCGCACGCCGCCGGACCTCTCCGCCGCCGCCGCCGCCGCCGCCGCCGCGTCCGCCGCGGTCGAGATGCAGCGCGAGGGGGCGCGCCACGGCGCGAACGGCCGTCTTCGCGTCGCGCGCGTCGGTCGATCGCCGCCGCGCGGGAGCCTCGTGGATCGCCTGAGGGCGTCCGCGGAGCGCGACCCGCCGCCGCGGTTCAGAGGCGCCGACGGCGCGCCGCGCGACGAGCGCGACCGCTCGCGCGACGCCGCGCCCGTCGGCCGCGGCGCGCGCCTCCCGCCGCACCTCCGCAGGACGCAGTCCCAGCCCGCGCGCGTCTCCGACGGCCGCGCGTTCTGCAGCCCGACGTCCGTCGCGATCGCGCGCGACGGCGCCGGCGCCGGCGCCGGCGCCGACGCGCGCGGCAGGTACGAGGTCACGTTCCCGGCGAGCGAAGAGGCCGCCGCCGCCGCCGCCGCCGCCGCCGCCGCCGCGCAGGCGAGCGACCCGCGACCGTTCGGCTACCTCGGCGTCACGCGCCCGCTGTGGACGACGCGGTGGGAGGCGAACCTCGTCGACCCGGCGAGCGCGGAGACGGTGTTCTTGGGGAACTTCTCCGAGAAGGAGAGCGCCGCGAGGGCGTACGACGCGGCGGCGATGAAGGCGCGTTCTACTGTATACACTGGTCCCCATACGACCGCGTCGGCGTGGTGAACGCCGATCCTTAAGGACTTTTCCCGGCGCATCTCTCCGCCCAGGGTCCCTCGCTTTCAATCCCCGCCCTCGACGCCTTTCAACTCCGCTTCTGACGCCTTTGAACTCCACCCCGACGTTCGCTCGTATGGAATGGCCCTGAAGTTGTACGGCCCGCCGCCGTCGTGCGGCGAGCTCAACTACCCCGCGGACGACTACGCCGACGCGCTGGACGAGATGAAGGAGTGCACGTTCGAGGAGTTCGTCAAGTCGCTCGTGAGGCACTCGTACGGCAGCGAGCGGCAGTGCTCGCGGTACCGCGGCGTGCACCACGCGGGGGAGGGGAGATGGGAGGCGCGCATCGGCGACCGCGACGTGTGAGGACGCGATGGAAAAAAATAAAGCGTTTCATCACTCTGTCGATCGATCGTCTCGCCGCTCGCGGCCGCCGTTCGCTCAGCGCGTCACTCACTGCCCCGCGAACGCTTTGTACCTCGCGTCTCCTGTCTCGACCATCCCCTCGTAGTACTTTTTCAGCGCCGGAATCGCCCCCCACGCGTCGACGACGGCGTTGAGTTTCGGAAACGTCTTCGCGTCGACGACGTCGGCGGGGATGCCGTCGAAGCTCCCGCTGCGATGCATGCACACGAAGAAGTGCGCCCACGCGTCCGCGGCGGTGAACGAGCCGTCCGTCGTGGGCACGATCCGTCCGAACTCGCCGCAGTGTTTTTCAACCTTGAGGAGCAACTCGTGGACGGCGCCGCCTTCGACGAAGAGCGCCGCTCTGGCCGCTTCCTTCTCCGCCTGATCCGCGATGGCAAACGTCGGGACGATTTTCATCCGCGCGTCCTCGAACGTGTCGATCATCTCGTCGATTCTGTACGCTTGCATCGTCCCCGCGGGGTACAGCGGCGTCGCGCCGGCGCCGCCGACGGACAGCTTGCACGCGAGGAGGCGGTGCATCGCTTTCGATTGCGTCATCTCGTTTTCGTCGCTCGGGATCGTCATCACCGGGATCTGGCCCCACTTCGTCTTCGGCTTGACCGTCTCCTTCCACTCCGGGAACTTGATCCTGTGGTCCGTCCACGGCTTCCCGGAGAGGACGAAGAGCGCGCGGACCGGCTCCGCGAGCGCGGGAAGACCGAAGTACGTGAGACGCGCGTCGGACGGAAAGTCGTCCGCGACGACGATCGGCGTGCTGTCGTCCGCGGAGAACGCCATGGCTCGGGCGACGGCGAGACGCGGCGCGTGGGCGCGCGCGACGACCTTGCGAAGCGCGAACGAGCGAAGCGTGAACGAGTGGTGGAGTGAAGACGCGAGGGAAGACGCCGCGAGGGGCATGCGTCGAGCGCGCGGGGTGGAGTGAGGCGACGTGGCGGAAGCGGGGTGGAGTCAAAAAAAAAAGTGTGTCATCATGTTGTCAGGCGACGCGACTGGACGTGGCGGAAGCGGATTCGGAAGAACCTGATAACCTGACGAGACGTTTAGGGAAGGTTCTTTTCGTCGCATTAGCCTCTTCTCTTCTCTCTACTCGCGCTCCGCCTTCCCGGCGAGCGCGTTCGGCGTCAAACACAAAAATAAAACAAACAACTAGACGCGCGTCTGGTCGCGTCGTCAATGCGCGTCCGGGTAGTCCTCCGCGTCGTCCGAGTCCGACTCGCCGACGAAATCATCCCAACTGTCCGACTCCGACTCCCCCGACCCCGGGCCCTCGCGGATGATCCTGCTCAGCTCGTTCATCATGCAGTCGTCCACGTCCGCGGACCCCCACGCGTTCCCGCTCCCGCTTCCCCCCGACCGCCGCCCCTTGTACTTATACCGCGGCGCCGCGCCGTCGCCGTCGCCGCCGTACCGCCCATCCGCGGCGCCGAAAAAGTCAATGTCGCTCCCCTGCCCCAACCCGCGGCGCAACCCTCGCCCGGTGCCGGCGACGCCGCCGAGTCGCGGTCTATTAGCGCCGCCCGGCGCGCCACCAAGGGTGTTGGTGTTCCACGCCGCGCCGCCGCCGTACGGGTCGTCGCCGCCGTCGCGGGGGTCGTCGCGCTCGTCGTACGACATCGCGCGGATGTTCCGAGCCTGGTCCTGCAGCGACGACGCCAGCCGCGGCTCCGTCCCAGGCAGCGCCCCCTCCCCTCTGTGCGACGACGGAGACGGAGACGGCTTCGCCTTGAGCCAACGCTTGATGACGTTCCCGGACAGCTCGACGCGCCCGCGCGATAGCGACCCGCCGTAGTTGAACCGCAGCCGACGCAGCAGCACGACGACGCGGTCGCCCGTGCGCGCGAGCCGCTGGTCGTGCTGGTCGCCCGACGCGCTCATCTCCTCGTGCTCCTCGTCGGATAACACTGTGTGTCGGGGTGGAGTTGAAAGGCGTCAGATGGAGTTGAAAGGCATCGAGGGTGGGGATTGAAAGCGAGGGACCCTGGGCGGAGAGATGCACCGGGCAAAGTCCTTAAGGAACGGCGTTCACCACGCCGACGGGGTCGTATGGGGACCAGTGTGATGAGAGGACGCACCTCGAAGCGTCACGTTTGGGAGGTCCACGTCCCCCGCGGCGGCGTCGCTGTTGCGTCGAAACACGCGCAGCAGCGTGAGCACCGCCACCTCCGCGGCCGCGGGGGGGAACTCGCGTATGTCGTACGTCTCGTCGCGGTCCATGTGAAACTTCGGGACGACGCCGAGCGCCTGCGCTTCTTCGTACAGAATCAACGCGCGCAGCGGGTAATATTTCCTCGCGTCTTCGTGCGACGTGTCCTCGTGAGAGACGGCGTGCGCGAGCGCGGCGGCCGCGCTGCCGCTGCCCGCGTCGCGGTCGACCGCCTGAAGCGCTGGGATGGTCGGCGGGCGCAGGCACGCGAGCATCGCGCTGAACGTCGCGAGGCGCGGTCGGACGCCCGCGACGGTGGCTTCGTGGTACACCGCGACGGCGCGATCCGCCCACTCTTTCCACTCGCGATCTCCCTCCTTCGCGCCGCCGCCCCTCGTCGGGTCCGTGAGCTCGCGGATCTTCATGAGCGTCACGCCGATGATGATGTTGAGCGCCACCTCGCTCGGTTCCGTGCCGGCTTTCCTGGACGCCTTGTACGTATCCCACGCCAACGCGGCGTCGCCGTGGCGCGCGCACGACGACAAGAGCTCCCGCCACGTCGTCTCATCCGGGACGTGGCCTCGCGCCTTCATCGCGTCGACCGCCTCGAACGTCCGCTTCAAGTCGCCGCCTCGACCGGAGGCGTACACGAGCGCGTTGAACATCGGCCTCGTGGGCTCCATCTCCGCGGCGAGCGCGTCGTCGTAGAAGGCCCACGCCGCCGACGCGTCGCGCGCGTGCGCCGCCGTGCGAATCAAATTTTCGTGCGTGTTGACATCCTTCGACAGCCCCGCGGCGGCGAGCCGCTCGCACGCGTCCGTTGCCGCGGCGACGTCGCCCCTGCGCGCGGCGGCGGCAATGAGCGCGTTGAACGCGCTGATCGGCGGCGGCGACCCGCGCTCGGTCATCTCGTCGAGCACCTTCTCGACGCCGGCGACGTCACCCTCCCGCGCGGCGATGCCCGCCATGGTGGCGAACACCTCCGTCGTGGGCGCGACGCCGTCCCGTTCCATCTCGTCCATGACCTCCGCGGCGACGCCGCGCTCCCCCGCGCGCGCGGCGACGTCCATGAGCGTCGCGTACAGCATAGCGTCCGGGGTGGTCCGGTCCGCGCTTCGTCGCATGTCGTCCCAGACCCGCAGCGCTCGGCGCAGATCCGCGGCGCGGCCGCCGGAAGCCGCGCGTCGGGATCCCGCGCACGCGTGAATCGCCGCGGCGTACACCTCCTTCGTTCGGCGCACCTTCTCGCCCGCCATGCGCTCGTACAGCGCGAGCCCGCGCTCGGGTTCGCCCGCGTTCGCGCACGCTTGGATGAGCGACGCGTACGTGTACGCGTCGCAGCGTAAGACGCCGGCGGAGGCTTCGAACTCGTCGTAGACTTCAAACGCGCGTCGCAGCGCCTCGGACGCGAGCGGCTTCACGACCGCAGCCCTGCCGCACGCGCTCAGAAGCGAGTTCAACACGCACGCGTCCGGGACGATGCCGTCGTCCAGCATGTCCGCCTTCAGCTCGAAGCACCGGTCGAGCAGGGACTCGACGTCGTCGGCGCACCCGTTGGTGTTGTCGACGTCGCAGTGCTTCGCCTTGGCCGTCGTCGTCGCCGCCGCGCCCGCGTTCGCGCCGCTCGAGGAGCTCTGCCCGTGCGTGAGCTCCTTCACCCTGCGCGACAGCGCGTCCATGAGCGCGCCGTACGTCACGACCGTGGGCGCGACGCCGTCCTCCTTCATCCGGCGGAACGTCTCGAACGCCTTCTCGACGTCCCCAGCCTTGGCGCACGCGCTGATTAACGTCGTGTACGCCTTGCAATCCGGCCGCACGCCCGCGTCGTACATCAGCACGAACGCCGCGAACCCGGACCTCGCGTCCCCGGCGGCGGCGCAGACGGACAGGAGCATGTTGTACAGGCGCACGTCCGGGTAATCGACGAACGTGACGAAATCGAACGCGACGGCGACGGCGCGTTTTTTCGCCGCCTCGCGCATGAAGGCTTTATGCGAGATCCTCCCGCCGACGGTGTTCAGTCCCGCGGCTTTCATCGCGCGCAGGAGCTCGAGCGCGTTGTGCAGGCGACCCGCGTCGAGGAGGACGTCGTACAGCGCGAGGTGCGCCTTGCAGTTGCTCAGGTTGATGTCCGTCGAATGCGGCAGCGGCGGCGTGGACTCGAGAAGTTTCGCGAGCGGCCATCCTTGACGCACGCCCTCGACGATCATCGCGCGGTGGTGGTCGCGCTTCCCCGGCGGCGCGCTCTTCGTCATCGCGCCCGCGCTGGACGCCGCGCGCTCCGCGTTCGCGTGCGAGACCATTCGCAGCGTCTCGCGCGCCTCCGCGATCGTGCTGTCGTCCAGATCGGCCGCGCGCGCGGTCTCGATCTCTGTGGTGTACACCTCCGCGCCCGCGGACGGCGGCCGTCGGAGGGGCGAGCGCGAGCGCGGGGGAATCGCCGTGCGCGGCGCCGGCGCGGGCGTCGGCCCCGGCGGCGTCTCCGCGCCGTTCGCGTCGTTCGAGTCGTATTTTCCCCCGAGCGCGGCGATGCGGTTCAAGAGCACGCGTCGGTGCGGCGCGCGTTGACGCGACGCCGCGCGCGCGACGCGACCGTCGCTCCCAAGATGGTCTTTCCCTCGAGCGGACGAGGACGCGCCGCCGTTCACGCGCGTCTGCGCGCGCGCGATCGTCGCCCCCGGCGCCTGCCACGCCGCGGCGTGCGACATGATGATTTCCTCGACGCGCGCGCGCGCGACGCGATTCGATCGCGCGCGACGACGCGCGCGTTCGCCCTCCGGAAGCGCGCGCCCCTCGCCCGCTACGGATAAAAAAGCTCACCCGAGAGGGGCTCCTTCCGAGAGGCTTCCGAGGCGCCGATTTATCCGCGACGCGGCGGCGTCCACGCGACGACTCGAGACTCGATCACCCCGCGGACCGCGCGGAGTGTCTTCCCGCGAGGGTTAACCCGAGGTTTGAGGCGTGAGCGACCGCGGCGAACCCGAGGCGGGCCGCGACGCGTGGTGTGACTCCGCGCCGCCGGAGGCGATTCTTTCGGGGGGCGGGCGTATGGGAACCAGTGCGACATGGCCGACGAAAATATCGAGTCACGAATTCCTGTGGCAACCGACGGGACGCGGATTCTCTTTCGATCGACGGTCTGTTGAACCGTCGAACCGCTCGACTCTCGAGCCATTTTTAGGTCAGGATGGCCCCCGACCGACCTCGCCTTCCGACCGATCAAATCGATCTGGGAGTTCCGATCAAACAAGTTGATAGGTTTTCTTCATCGCGAAAGTCGATCAACGCTCTCGCAGTGACGCTCCCCTCTCGTCGCGAGACGTGGACGCGAGCGCCAATCGCGACCGCGCCGATGCTCGGCCTCGGAGGCCCGTTCCGCGCGCTCGCGCGCGCGGCGATCGCCGCCGCGGGCGCGCGCGCGACCGGCGGCGTCGAGGCGTCCGCGCGTCGTCAGTGCGCGCGCGCGGGCGCGGGCGCGGGCGCGCGCGCGACGGACGACGCGTCGTGGCGTCGTCGGCGACAAAAATGTCATCATCACGACGACCGATGGCGACGTCGCGCCAGCGGCGGCGCGGGGTGGCACGACGCGGACGCGGAGGACCCGGACCCGGACGGCAGCGCGCGACGCGCGGTCGAGATCGCGATCGATCGCACCGGGCTGTTCAAGACGATGACCGCGGCGCGGCGCGTCGGCGGCGGCGACGCGTCGACGTCCGACGACGACGACGACGACGCCGACGACGCGCGTCTCGCGCGTCTCGTCGGCCTGGAGCGACACCTCGCGAGCGTGATCCGCTTCCGAGGCGGCCCGATAACGCTCGCGGAGTACATGCAGGAGGCGCTGACGCACCCGGAGTACGGGTACTACATGCACCGCGACGTGTTCGGCGCGCGGGGCGACTTCGTCACGAGCCCGGAGATCAGGTGCGTTCTATACACTGGTCCCCATACGACCGCGTCGGCGTGGTGAACGCCGATCCTTAAGGACTTTGCCGGGCGCATCTCTCCGCCCACCCCACGCTTTCAATCCCCGCCCTCGACGCCTTTCAACGCCACCTGACGCCTTTCAACTCCACCCCGACATTCGCTCGTATGGAATGGCCCTCAGCCAAGTGTTCGGCGAGCTCGTCGGCGTCTGGTGCGCTTCGACGTGGGAGGCGCTCGGGAAGCCGTCCAAGTTTTCCCTCGTGGAGTTGGGGCCGGGACGCGGGACGCTGATGAGCGACTTGCTGCGCGCGACGTCGAAGTTTAAGGCGTTCACGGCCGCGATGGACGTGCACATGGTCGAGGTGAGCCCGAAGCTGCGGGAGATGCAACGCGAAAAGTTGCGATGCTCCGGCGGCGGCGGCGGCGGCGGCGGGGATGGTCCCTCGGCGACGCGAGTGAAGGACCTCCTCGACGGCGTTCGCGTCGCGAGCAACCCGCTAGCGGCGAAGAAGGACGCGAGCGACGGCGGCGACGACGCGGGGGACGAATCGAAGGAGACGCCGGCCGCGGGCGAAGCGGGCGCGGCGGCGGCGACGAGCGAACTCAACGGCCGGCCGGTGCGGTGGCACGACACGTTCGACGCGGTCCCCGAAGGCCCCATCATCGTGATCGCGCACGAGTTTTTCGACGCGATGCCCGTGCATCAGTTCACGCGCACGGAGCGCGGATGGTGCGAGAAGCTCGTCTCGTTGAAAGCCGCGCCGGCGAAGAGGGCGAAGAAAGAGGGCGAAGAGGGCGACGAAGAGACCGAAGCCGCCGCCGCCGCCGACGACGGCGCGTTGGAGCTCGTGCTGTCCCCGGGTCTCACCCCCGCGGGCGCGCTGATGATCCCGCGGCGCCTCGACGGCCTCCCCGCGGAGCGAAAGGAGACCATCAGGCAGCTGGAGATCTCCCCGCGGTCGGTCGCGATCTGGGAACGCGTCGCGGGTCGCCTTCGCGTTCACCCTGGCGCGGCGCTCGCCGTCGACTACGGCTCGGAGGGACCGACGGGGAACACGCTGCAGGCGATCAAGGACCACAAGTTCGTGGACCTGCTCGCGGACCCGGGGACCGCGGACTTATCCGCGTACGTCGACTTCGGCGCGATGCGGAAGGTGATCGAGGACGGTCCGTCGTTTGCGAGAGACGGCGTGAGGTGTTACGGACCGACGACGCAGCGCGACTTGTTGGGGTCGCTGCAGATCGGCGCGCGGCTCGAGAGGCTCGTGAAGGAGTGCGGCAGCGAGGAAGAGGCGGATCGTCTCATCGAGGGGTGCACGCGGTTGATGGCCGGGGACGAGGGCGAGGGCGAGGGCGGGAGCGCGGACCCGGGGTTAGGGATCAGGTACAAAGCGCTCGCGATGGTGAGCAAAGGCGTGGGCGCGCCCGTCGGGTTCGTCGAGTGAGTATCATAGTGTCGGCTGGCTCGTTCATAACTGATGATATCGTTATTGATATAAGTGTATGTATCGTGTGCTACGTCGTCTGTCTACGGTGCTCCGTGTGCGAGGACGATAAATGAATCATCGGAGACGCTCGCGCGCGCGCGCGCGCGGTTTCCCTTCTCCAGCGGTCGTCCGCTCCTCCCCTCCCTCTCGGTCGCGCTCTTTTCCCCGCGCGCCTAAAACACCTTGATGTGCTGCACGTCGTTCTGAAACTCCCCGCTGTACGCTAACCCGCCGATGACGAGCAACCCGTCCTTCGCGGGCACCATCACGTGCCCGGTCCGGTGCTCCCACACCCCCTGGTCCGCGCCTTCTTCGAGATCGTCCATCCCGAGCCCCGGCATGTGGAAATCGTTTTCCTCGCCGTCCACGTCCATCGGCGTCGGACCGTCCCCCCCGCCTCCTCTGAACGCGACACCGCGTTTCCCGTCGCGAATCGGATGCTGGATCGGCATCCAGCACTCCCTCGAGATGTCCAGCATCGCGAACCCGCCCTCGAAGAACGTCAGTCCTTGCATCGTCGCGAGACCTTGATCCGCGGTGGCGTACGTTCCAAACGCGCCCGCCGTCGGCGACCCCCTCCCGCCGCTGAACACGACGCGGTCGCCGAGGACGACCGCGGCGTGCCCCACCCTCGGCGCCGGCGGCGTGCCTTTGACGTGAAACTCCCTCCACGTCGGATTCGGCGAGTTCAGATCTAGGGTCCAAAGATCGTTGAACACGTCCGAGATGTGGCACCCGCCGAACACGTACAGAGAGTCGTTCACGATGGACACCGTCTGCCCCGCTCGCGACGGCGGTCGAACGTCCGACGCGAGCTTTAACAGCCTCCACGTCGCGAGCAACCGCTTCGGGTCTTCCTCGTCCGCGCTGACGTTTAAGATCCACGTGTCGTTGAAGCAGTGCTGCGTGTTCGAGCCGCCGAACAAGACGAGATTCCCGTTCCAAGACACCGCGCTGTGCCCCCACCGCGCGTCCGGGACGCCGTCGAGCGCGTTTTCCGCGACGACCTTCGGCTCCTTCCACGTTAACCCCCGGTGCGACTCCGCGGCGTTCTCAATCGAGACGCCGTCGTCGCCTTGAAGGATACACAGTGAGTTCGAGAAGCCCTCGAAGAATCCTTGTGAACCGCCGAAAAGGGCGACGACTTCCACGCCGGGTAAGCCGTCGACGCCCACGGCGGTGAGCGTGCCGCTGCATCGCGGAAACGGCGGGTCCCCGGACGCGTGCACCTCCTCGAGGCTGAGCGGCGTCTTCTTCAGGTCGAGGAGGTGGAGGTCGTTGAAGAAGTCCGCGCCGCTGCCTTGACCGCCGAACAGGAGGATCTTGTTTCCATCCTGAGATCGATTCACGGGGGACGGAGGCGCGGACGCGTCAGCGGCGGAGCATTGAAAAAACGCGACTCGCGGCGCGACGAACGCCCGGCGCGTAGAAGGAAATAACGGACGCGCGCGAACGCGGGACGGTCAAGGGGTGCGAGATGAACGCGGCGCGAGGGCGGCGACGTACCCCGATGGCGGTGCAGCGGTGCAGGTACCGCGCTGCGAACTTCCCGCGCGAGCTTTCGAGGTCTGTAGAGGGACAATGGCAGTTAGATGACGCGTCGAGGCGGCGGGAAGAGCGCGCGCGGGAGGGGACGCCGACCGACGACGAAACACACGGTCCGGGTTCGTCGGGGCCGCGAATCCACGCACCTTCGCCCCGCGCCTTCTCCGCCCACTCCAACGAGTTCGGTTTCGGGTTCATCCAGAACCTAAACATGTCTTTCCACGCGGGTTCATCCTTGCTTTCTCCGGCGTTGTACCTGATCGAGGAAGGAACGCGCGTTAGCGGCGGAGCGGAGGATCTGGCAACCGTGCAAATTTCTTTCACGGAAAAACGCGAGGCGCGAATTGACGGCGGGAGTGACGCGTTCGCGCGACGTACCGCTCGTCCGGGAGCGCCCTCGGCAGGACGATTTCCGCCTGCGTCCCGAGTTTGCTCGCGAGCATACGTCTCCACAGCGACTCCGAGCGGTTTACTTCCCGCAGGGTGCTGCACGTCGTCGCCGCGCGCGCGACGTCTTTCGCGTCCAGGAAACCGAACACCTCGCGCAGGACGTGACACGGCAAGCGCAGGAGCTGCGACGGCTCCATGTTCTCCGCGGTCGCGTCCTCCGCGCGCATCATCCGTCCGCTCCCGTCTCGCACCCACCCGGTGCTTTGCGCGTTCGCTGGGGTCATCCTCCCGTGGAGCGTCCGCGCGTCGGACTCTACATCTCCCCGCGGTCGATCGCCGAGTCACACCTCGCTGGACGTGCAGAAAGCGCGTTTCGCGGCTCTCGTTCATCGAGACTTCGTTGCGATTTCCCGCCAGAGGATCTCGCGCGGCTGACCGAGGCCTGATTCCAGCCTGATCCGGTCAACGGGTCTATTTGGTTCGCTCGACTGACCGCGGAACGCGGGTCGGTTGAGTCGAGGATTTCGCGGTGAAAAAAATCGTTTTCGTTTTGGAAATTTTTCGGTCTGGGTCGAGTTCTCGAGAATCAAGATTTCCGTCTGATGATGAAAAAATACAGTCGTACACACACACGTCGAGAGACTCGCGCGCCGCGCTCGCACGTCACTCCGCTCCGCTCTAGTAGGTAGCGTTCCAATCCAGCGGCGGCGGGTCTTCCTTCATGCTGTTCGAGTTCGGCCCGCCCTTGCGGACGCCGAGGAGGTCGTACGTCTCGTCGTCGTCTAACCCGTGCGGGGAGAAATTCATCACCTCTCGCGACGGGAACACGTTCCACAGCTCCGACTCCGCGGTCGCCCCCGCGGCGCTCGCTTTCAGCTTCTTCGCGAACTCCGCGTGCATGTTATGGTTCGCCTTGTACGCGACGATGTGCCCGATCGGCACCCCGGCCATCCCGGGCTCCGCCATCAGGGACAGATCGCCGATCAGGTCGAGCATCTTGTGCCGCGCGCACTCGTTCGGGAGCATCATCGGAGGGTTCCACCACTGATCCGCGTTCGCGAGAAGCGCGGAGTTCTCCAAGCCGCCGCGGAGGACCCCGGCGCGGAAGTACGCCATGACGTCTTTCATCGTCCCGAACGTCCGCGCCCGTGCGAGAAAGTCCGAGTACTCGCCGTCCTCCGTCGGCGTCCAGCTCTCCCACTGCTTCCCGATCGCCCTCGACTTGTACGTGAAGTCGATCCCGTACGTCAGCTTCGTGCACTCTCCGGGGGTGAACATGATAAACGCCTCGTTGTCGCCCGTTACCATGACAACCTCGGAGGGTTTGAACGACTTCCGCGGGGTTTGGCCGTCGCCGCCGGCGGGATCCGCCGCGGCGACGAGGCCGACGCGGCCGATTTGATACACGTAATCGTACGCGCTGCCGTCGAGGATCGGAATCTCGCCGTTGCCTTCCACCTCGATTCGCGCGTCGTCCACGCCCATGGCTTCGAGAGCGCTCAGGAGATGTTCCGTGGTGATCACCGAGTGGTCGTCGTCGCCTTCGAGCGAGAGTTTCATCGACAGACGGAGCCCTTCTTCGACGTTGTCGAGCGACGCGCGCACGCGTTTCTCGCCGGCGACGGCGGGGAAATCGCTCGGCGTCTGCGCCGGAAGCTCGCGCTTCCTTCGAAGCTCCTCCGCCCGTCGCTTCTCTTCCTCGAGCTCCGCTTTCGTCGTGTGCCTGAGCATGCTCCGCAGCTGCTCGAGGACGAGATCTTCCGCTTCTTCGTCGGAGATGTCGTCGCGCGCGAACGCGCCGCCAGTCGTCTCCTTCCACGAATCCTCCGGGATGTGCCCCTTCGGCACCCGCACGAAGTACCTTCCCTCGTTCGCGTGCGCGGGGCACACCCTCACGGCCTCCACCTCGCCGCTGTGCATGCCGATGCCGAGAATCGTGAACGCGCGTCTGACTGTTTGCTGATACGATTTGGACGTCGGCGTCGTCGGGAAGTTGTGGCGATCGTCCAGCGCGGCGTCGCGGAGTTCGCTCCAGCTCCGGAACGCGGCGTACTCCGCGATGTCCGCCTGCGCCGCCTCTCGCGTGGCCGGGAACCCCGGGAGGGTGTCCGGGGGATCGTCCGGGCGGCGCTCGATGTCGCCCTTGGAGCGCGGCGCCGCGGCGGCGACGACGAATCGTTCGCCGCCGCGGCGGCGGCGACGCGCGAGAAAGCGCGACGACGTCGTCGGCGTCGTCGGCGCGACGCGCGCGCGCGACGCGAGTCTGGCGGGCGCCGTCGCCGCCGTCGGCGTCATCGCGCTCGCGGAGGTTGACATCATCGACGCCGAGACGCTCGTCGCTTCCGACGATTCGATTCAGTCGCGCGTCGGATTCGATTCGCGCTCGACGAAAAAAGTGCACGCGACTCCGCGAGACGTCGAGCGACGAGCGCGCGCGCGTTGAGGCGCGCTTTCGACGGCGCGGTCGATCGCGTTCGCGCGGTGAACGGGCGATGCGCGAGACGACGCGGGAGGTCGAGACGCGTGCGCGCGCGCGGTCGCAGTGGGCGACGGGCGGTCGCCGCGAGCGAACAGTAGGGTTAACCAGAATGATGACAATGTCGTCGGCTTCGTTGCACTTTTTTACTCTCGGTCGTTGCTACACGGATTTGACCGGCACTAAGGGTCAAATTGACCGAGCGAAGCGATTTCACCCCGTGACGTCGGTCGTTGCTGCTTTCGATGTCATCCCCGCAGAGTCTGCCGCTAATAAGGTACCGAAAAACGGAGGGCGGAGAGCGGACGAGGAAACGTATCTCCGCGCGGCCATTCGCTCACTTCTCCCGCGCGCGCACGATGGGAGGCGGCGCGACCGCGTCCGACGCGCCCCCCGGCGAGGCGCTCTGCCGCATCTGCTGGTCGGCCGTCTGCGAGTACGACGGTCGACCGGAGTTCTTGTCCCCGACGCCGTGCGCGTGCCGCGACGAGCGCTCGAACGTCCACCAGGCGTGCTTGGAGTGCGTCCCTCCTCGTTTAGAACTCGCGCGCGAAACGAAATCGCGACGCCTCCCGCGGCCCGGCCGTCTCGCGCCCTCCGCGCGTCCGTCCGCCGCCAGCGCGCCTCGCCGTCTGGCTGACAACGTCCCTCCCTCCCTCCCTCCCTCCCTCCCTCCCTCAGGCGATGGATCCTCGAGGCGAGGAGCCAAGGCCGCTTCGACGCCGGCACGCGCTGCCACGCGTGCGGCGACCCGTACGCGCACCCGCTGCTCGACGAGACGGTCCTCTCCGCGAGCGCGCGATCCGCGATCCGCGCGTCGTCGCTCTCCCCCCTTAACGGCGCGGCGGACGACCGCACCCCGCTCGCGATCATCGGCGGCACCGGGTACGTCGGAAGGTCCGTCGCGCTGCACCTGCTCGGGCATCCCACGTTCAAGATCGGCGCGGTCGTCGGCAGCGTCGCGACGGTCGGGAAGCCGTTCCGTGCGGTGTTTGAAAAAAAAGAGGACGCGCTCGTCGAGCACTACGGCGCGGATCTCTGGAAACCGCAGGAGTTCCCCGCGGAATTGATGCACTGCGTGGTGCAGTCCGTCGAGGACGTCATCGCGGACGGGGTTATCAAGACGGCGCTGTCGTTCATCGCGCCCGAGCACGGCGAGATCGAAGACGCGCTCGCGCGCGCCGGGATCAAGGTGTTCAGGCGCGTTCTACACACTGGTTCCCATACGACCCCGTCGGCGTGGTGAACGCCGTTCCTTAAGGACTTTTGCCGTCGCATCTCTGCGCCCACCCCTCGCTTTCAATCCCCGCCCTCGACGCCTTTCAACTCCAACTGACACCTTTCAACTCCACCCCGACGTTCGCTTGTATGGAATGGCGACCCTCAGCATCTCTCCGCACGCGAGGTTCGACCTCGCCAACCCGCTGTCTGTGCCGGAGGCGAACCCGGAGGTGCTCGCCGCCGCGGTCAAGGACGCGATCGAGGACCCGGTCGCGGGGACGCTGTCGCTCGTGAAGTCGCCAAACTGCGTCACGTGCGGGTGCGTCGTCGCGCTGAAGGCGCTTGACGACGCGTTCGGCGTGGAGGACGTCTCGGTGACGACGTTCCAGTCGCTCTCGGGGCGCGGCGACGCGAAGTATCAGAGGGATCTGGTGATGGGGAACGTGTATCCGCTCGCGGGGACGGTGGAGCGGACGGGGGAGTATCAAAAGTTGGAGCTGCGGAGGATCATGCCGGGGGTGAAGCGCGTCTCCGTGGCGGCGTACAGAGTCCCAGTGCAAAAAGGGCACCTCGTGGACGTCCGCGTGCGGCTGCGGACGAAACCGGCGGACGCGCGCGCGGTCGAGCGCGCGTTCACGTCGTTCGACCCGCTGGCGCGCGTCTCGCTGCCGTCGAAACCGAGGCGGGCGATCTACGTGAAGCCGATCGACGAGGCGCCGACCGGGGAGGAGGGGGAGAGGCCGCCGCCGCGCATCGGGACGCCGCGGCCCAAGGACGATCACGAGTACGACGGAGGGATGTCCGTCTGCGTGGGGAACATAGACGTGGACGACGAGCTGTTCGACGTGTCGTTCTGTCTCGTCGTGAACAACGTCGTTCGAGGCGCGTGGGGGGCGGCGTTGCTGAACGCGGAGTACTGGCACGCGCTGATGACGAAGGAGAAGGAGGCGATCGCCGGGCGGATCGAGTGCTAGCTAGGCGAAGAAAAAAGAAGGCTTCGTGCGGGGAGGGGGGGGGACGTAGCGGAACGTAGTTCAATTATTGAAAATCCAATCCAGGTTATGATGATATACCCTTAACTTAACGCATCGTTCATCGCTTCTTCTTCGTCTTCTTCTTCGAAGACTTCGTCGTTCCCGCCGCCTCCGCGATCGTTTTCGATCGTTCCCCGCCCAGGAAGGGAGGAAGCGCCGACCCCAGGAGAGACCCCCCGCCGCCGGGTCCGGGGCTCTTCGGCGTCGCCGGCGCCTCCACGCGGTTCTTCCCCGGGCCCGCCGTGAGCGTCCGTCCCTCCATGAGATCCACGTTCTCCCAGTCCAACAGTATCCGCTCGTTGCTGTCCAGCACGATGAGGATCGTCCACAAGATCTCGAAACAGAGCGTCTCGTCGGCGTCTAAAAACGCGACGCGAATGTCCATGAGCGACCCGGCGACTCTGGTGATCTTCGTGTGGATCGTGTACCGGTCGTTGTGCGCGAGCTCCTTGTGGAACGTGCTCTGAATCTTCGCCGCGAATAAGTTCCGCTTGTAGTACAACTCCACGAGCGTGAGCCCGGACATCAGCATGAGCTGCTCGACGCCGTCCACGGAGCGTCCCACGATCATCTCCACGGTGTAGTGTTGATTCATGTCGAGGTCGCGGAACTCGACGCGGCGGTCCATGCGGACTTCGATCCCGAGGTCGATCTTCTTCGGAGGGTTCAAGAACAAGTTCAGCCCGCCGATGCGGAAGAACTGGAACGACTTCCGCCACCAGTTGTACGCCATGAACTTCGCGAGAAACACGTACGGGGTCTTCCCGACGGTTTTCCCCGCGAGCCGCCGTCGGACGATCTCATTCAGGTTGTCGTAATCCACGTTCGGGAACGGCAGCGACTCCTCGCCCTCTTTCGGGGCTTCGTACTCCGCCGCGTGCTGCGCGACCGCGGTCACGAAGTGAGACATCGGCGCGTCCACGACGACGAGCTTGGACGTGACCCCCGTGCCGAGCGCGTCGTTCACACGCGTCAAAAGCTCCACGGCGTTCAACGAGTGCATGCCGTTGTCGAACACCGTCTTGTCGAAGTCGGGCTCGACGTCGGTGAGGTCCACGACGACGCCGCGAACGACCGCGCGGATCGCGTCTTCGCGCTGCTCCGGGGTGAGGTGCCGCAGGCGATCGAGCGCGGTCTTCGGGTCGAGGATCTGCGCCGCGCCCGTCGGCGGCGGCGCGTGCCGCGCCGCCGCCGGTTGCAGCCGCGGCTTGGCGCCCTCGACGCGCGCGAAGCGCACGCGCGACATCGCCGCGAAGGTTTTGTACCCGGGCGACGACGACGCGGCGGAGGACGCGCTCTTGCGCTTCTTCGAGCCGCCCGCGCCGCCCGCGGAAGCGCCGACGACGAGACGTTCGTACCGCAGATCCGCGATGAGAAACTCGTTGTGCTGCTCCGTGATTTCGCCGTGCGCGACGCACTTACCCCCGGGCTTCCACGCGTCCACGCCCTCGGTGATGTGAAACTCCCCGACGCCGACGGGAATGAACGTGTTCCCTCTGACCGCCGCGCACGCCACCTGTAAACCCGCGTCCAGGACCGCGGCGAGGTGCGTCCCGTCCACGTCCGCTCGAAACACGTGCCCGCTCCACTCCACTTTCGACACCGCCCTGTACGCGCCGCCGTAGTTGAGCTTCAACGCGCCGCATCGCCGGTAGTGCTGCGCGTGCGTCGCGTCCTCCGTGATCACCGGGTCGTCGCGGTCGCGGTCGCGGTCGCGGTCGGGGTCGGGGTCGGACGCGTCGTCGCTCGACTCTTTCTCGCCGTCGCTCCGGTCGCTGCCGTCGCTGCCGGTGTCCATGGCCTCGTCCGCCGCCGCCGCCGCCGCCGCCGGCCGCGCGTTCTCCGACCGCGCGAACAGCGTCGGTCCGATCGCCCGCGGCGTCGCCTCCCCCGCGACGACGCTCGCCTTCAACACGACGTCGTCCCCGACCGTCGCCTGCATCGTCCGCCGCCGCTTCACGACGCGGACGTCCGCGCGCGCGTCGTGCACGCCGCGCATGAACGACACGTCCGCGAGCTTCTCCGTCTTCATCTCGTTCGCGAGCACGCAGAGCCACCCGGCGCCGGGCACGATCGGCTTCCCGAGGACGTTGTGGTCCGAGAACGTGAACGCGTTCCAGTATCGCCGCAGGTTTATCGCGTGCGACGTGCTCGCGCCGGTGAGCCGCCAGTCGGCGACCATCGCGGCGATCGGAGGGAGCGTCTCTTTCTTCGCGAGCGACCCGTCGGGCGCGTCATCGCCGGCGAGCAACAGCTGCAGCGTCTTCCTCGACGTCTTGTTCGTGATCGTCTTCGGCAGCGCGTCCACGGCGAAGACGTGGTCTGGCGCGGCGTACGCGCCGACGCGGTCGGTCACCGCGGTCGCCGCCGCGAGCTTGAACGCGGCGAGGTCGGGGCCGCGCGAGGCGGCTTTCGACGCCGCGCCGCCGCCGCGTTTGGATTTTTTGCCGCCGCCGCCGCGTCGTTCGAACACGACGAACGCGACCGGCGCCGTGCCCTTCACGAAATCCGGCGCGCCGACGACGCAGCAGTCCTTCACGCGGTACGTCGTCGCGTCGGCGTCGCCTCCCGCGCCCGCGCCGCCGCCCTGGTCGCTCTCCCCCGAGCCCGTCTCCGTCGTCTCCACGTCCCAGAGACACCGTTCGATCTGTTCCGTCCCGACCCTGTTCCCGTTCACGTTGATCACCTCGTCGGACCTCCCGTGGAACGTGAACCCGCCGTCCTTCCCGGCGACGCGCGCGATGTCGCCCTGCACGAACCCGCCGCCGTTTTTCGGCCAGTACGTCTTTTGGTACCGCGCCAGATCCCCGCGCCACTTCGGGTCGTTCACCGACTCGGGGTCGCCGAAGACGGTCAGCGCGAGCGACGGGTACGGCCCAGCGATCACGACGTCGGACGTCTCCTCGTCCAGAGCGACTTTCACCCACGGCAGCGGCCACGTCCGCGCGTCCGGCGCGATTGGTTTATCAGCGCCGCCCGAGGTTGTGTTCCGGCTGAAGACCATCCCGCCGTGCTCCGTCGCCCAGTACGAGTTTATAAATTTCTTCGTGATGTGCCGGTGCGCGTACTCGTGCACCTCGACGCTGACGGGCTCCGCGCAGAACGTCGCGTACCGCAGCGACGACGTGTCGATCGCGTCGAGCTTCGCGGCGTTTCCAGGGTCCGTCATGAGCTGTCGGATCACCGCGCTGCCCGTCTTCAGCAGCGTGCACTTCTCCCTCGCCACCGTCTGCGCCGTTCTCAGCGGCGTCGGATACACCGGCGATCCGAGCATCATCACGCTTCGAACCCCCGCGCACAGCGGCGCCCACACCATGTACGACTGCCCGGTGATCCACCCGGCGCTGCCGACGGTGAGGATCCCGCCGCCGCGACCGCTGACGCCGTCGCAACCCTCGCCCTCGGTGGTCTCGAACACGACCTTCATCGACTGCTTCACCCCGGCCACGTACCCGCCGTGCCCGTGCACCACCCCCTTCGGCTTCCCCGTCGAGCCCGACGTGTACGACACGAACAGAGGGTGGTCCGTCTCAACCGGGACGCACGGGCACGCCGTAAACGCCGCTCGCAGCGCGTCCGCGTCGGACATCGCGAGGTAGCTCGCGACGTGCGGCGCGCTCGCGCGCCACGGCGCGACGGTGACGACTTTGCATCTCCCGCCGCCCGCCGCGTCCGCCGAATGCGTCGCCAACGCGTCTCTCAACTTTTCCGCGCAATCCACCGCGACGCCGCCGTGCGTCGCGCGCGCGTCCGGCGCGATCGCGACGCGCGGCGTCAGGTCCGCCGCCCTCGAGCTCAGCACGTCCGTCACCGAGTCCACCGCGGTCGCGGAGTACGTCACGCCAAGTCGCGCGCACGCGAGCATGTACACGACGTGCGTCGCGTCGGTGGGCGCGTGGAACAAGACGCGATCGCGCGCCTTCAGGCCGTGCGTCTCTTTCAGCGCCTTCGCCGCGCGCACGACCGCGCCGAGGAGCTCGCGTCGCGTGACCGAGTACGTCTCCCCGGCGCCGTCCTCCGGGACGCAGGTGAGCGCGACGTCGTCGCCGCGGCCGTCCGCGAGATGGCGATCGAGCGCGTTGAAGCACGCGTTCGTCTTGGCGCCGGCGTACCATCGAAAGTACGGCGCCTCGGCGACGTCGCAGAGCGCGCGCCACGGCGTCCACGAGGAGGAGGAGGGATGGTGCGACGTCTTCTTCGGCGTGTCGGCGTTGGTCGAATCGCCGCCGTTCGTCGCGCGAATTCGCGCGCGCGGCGGCGGCGACGCGGCGCCCGCGCCCGCGCCCGCGCGTCGCCATCCCCCCAGCCGGTCGTCGGTCGTCGCCGCGCGCTCGTCGTGAAACCAGATATCCTCCGCGGCGTCCAGGGCCGCGGCGAGCGCCGCCTCGGACGGCGCGAACCCGTCGCCGGACGCGCGCGGCGGCGGCGCCATCGATCCGGGCGCGACGATCGCGCCCTCTCGCGTCGTCGGGGTGACGAGGGAGGCGCGCGTCTTCTGTCGGCGCGCGTCCGCGAATGGCGCGCGCGGACGGTCGATCGTCGCGGACGATCGGTCACAGCTGGCTGGGGCTGAGAGGCGCCGACCGCGAGCGCGACGACCTCGCGCTGCGGTTTTCCCGCCACGGCGCGCGACGCCGCGCGCACTCCATGACCGCGCTCGTTCGCGCAAGAACGTTCGCGACTCGCTTCCTCCGCGACCCCTCGGCGCTCTCCGCGCTCTCCTCCGCGCGCGCTCGCCCGCCGCCGCCGTTCGTCGCCGCGATCGCGCGCGTCATGTCCGCCGACGCCGCCGCCGCCCGCGTCCCTCCCGCGCCGATGGTCTCGAAGCTGTACCAGCCCGCGCCCGTCGCGGGTCGATGCGCGCTCGTCACCGGCGCGTCGTCCGGGATCGGATTCGCGACCGCGGAGAGGCTCGCGGAGCTCGGATGCCGGCTCGTCGTCGCCGCGCGGAGGAAGGATCGCCTCGACGCGCTCGCGGCGAAGCTGCGCGACGAGCACGGTGCGTCCCCGCGGCGATCGCGTCGTCCGAGCGGAGTCCGAAACGACGCGCGATCGATCGCTCGATCGCTCGCTCGATCTCTCGCCCTCCCTCGAACGCCGCTCACCTCCGACGCCTCCTCCCTCCACACCACCCCACCCCGCGCGCCGTCCACAGGCGCGAGCGTGCACTGCATCGAGCTCGACGTGTGCGACGTCGACGCCGTCATGGCGCTCCCGGAGGCGCTCCCCGCCGACTTCGCCGACGTCTCCATCCTCGTGAACAACGCCGGCGGCGCGCTCGGCACCGCCAAGTGCACGGAGAACGACATGAACGACATGTCCACGATGATCGACGCGAACGTGAAGGGGCTCATCGCGTGCACGCGCGCGTTCACCCCGGGGATGGTGGCGCGCGGCGAGGGGCACGTGATCAACATCTCCTCCATCGCCGGGATCGAGGTATGTTCTCCTCACACTGGTCCCCATACGACCGCGTTGGCGTGGTGAACGCCGATCCATAAGGACTTTTGCCATCGTCTCTCTCCGCCCACCCCTCGCTTTCAATCCCCACCCTCGACGCCTTTCAACTCCAACTGACGCCTTTCAACTCCACCCCGACATCGCTTTGTATGGAACGCACAGTGGTACGGCGGCGGGAGCGTGTACTGCGCGACCAAAGCGGCGGTGAACGCGTTCACGTACGCGTGTCGCAAGGACCTCCACGACACGCCGTGCAAGATCACGACCGTGGCGCCCGGGTTCGTGAACACCGAGTTCTCCGCCGTGCGATTCAAGGGCGACGCGGCGAAGGCGGAGGGCGTGTATAAGGGCATGAAGTACGGCGGGCCGCTGCTGGCGGAGGACATCGCGGATAACATCGTGTACGCGCTCACCCGGCCGGGGCGGGTGCAGGTGTGCGACATGCTCGTGTATCCGACGTCGCAGGCGAGCGCGAAGGACATCGCGAGGGAGTGATGGACGAGGGAGTCGTCCGCTGTGATATTCATTCATTCATTCGTTCGTTTTCGTTCGCTCAGCCTCTCGCGTCGTCGCCGTCGTCGCTCCCTCCTCCGCGGCTCTCGTCGCCGCCCCAGACGGTGGAGTTCCCGTTCCAAAACGCGTTCCGTCCGTCGTCGCCGTCGCGTCGTCGCTCGTCGCGCTCGCGGCTAGACCCGAGGGTGTGGACGTTGCCCCCGGCCGCGCCCCCGCCGGGCGCGCGGCGCGGCGCGGACGCCGAGGGCGGCGGCGACGACGCGCCGCCGTCGCCGAACGCGAACGCGCGCGCCGCGTTCGACGCCGCGACGGCTTCGCTCCTCGACCAGCGTCGCTCGCCGCCGCCGCCGCCGCGCGCCGCGTCATCTCCTCTCTCCGCGCGCTCCCCGCCACGGAGCGGCGGCGCCTCGTTCAACCCCAAGAACATCGACACCGTCGCCCAGATCCGCCGTAAAATCTCGAGCGCGATCGCGAGCGGGCCGCCCGCCGCCGCCGCGTTCGCCCTCCTCCCCACCCCCCCCCCCCCCCCCGCCGAAACCGCCGGCCTCGGCCTCAGCGCGGCCTCGCCGCGCTGCCGCCTCCTCCTCGCGTCGTCCACGCCGACGACCATCAGCGACGGCCGAGGTCCTAACCCCGCGGCGTCCAGCGTCCTCGCGTCGGCGCCGCCGCGTTCGTCCACGCGCGCGCGCGGCCACGTCGTCCAAAGCTCAAACGCGGTCACCCCCGCGCTCGCGGCGTCGGGCTCGATCGCTCTTCGCACGTCGCGGATCGTCGTGACGTCCGAGGGAGGGAGGTCCGGCGTGGTGATCGTCGCGCCGTTCGGGAGTTTGACTTGGCACCTGACGTCGATCGGCCGTCGCGGCGGCGGCGGCGGCGACGGCGCGCGTTTTGGCGGGGGCGTCTCGCGCAACTCGCGCTTGGACTTGCCCACGGGCGGCGGCGACGACGGCGTCGGTCGTTTTCGCTCGCGCATCTCCGCTTTCGTCTTCCCGATCGCCGCGCCGCGGCGCTGGCGGACGCCGGATTCGGACACCGACGCGGACGCGGCCGCGGAGGGCGGCGGCGGCGGCGGCGGCGGCGGCGGCGGCGCGACCGGCGGCGGCGGAGGCGGAGGAGGAGGCGCCGGCGGCGGCGCCGCGGCGACCTCCGCGACCTCCGCGACCTCCGCGACCGCCGGAGGCGAAGGCGGAGCCGGAGTCGCCGCCGCGGCGGCGGCGAGCGCGGTCGCGAGCGCCGCGGTCGAGCGCCGCCGCTCGTGCGCTTCGCGACACGCCGTCAACGCCGCGAGCAGATCGTCCGGCGCGTCGCTCGTCGCGGCCTCGCCCTCGAGACGCGCGAGCGTCGACCCCGCGCTCGGGTCGATCACGACGACCGCGGGCAGCGACGACGTCGGGAACAGTTTCACGAAGTTGGCGTAGTCCGTCGTGTTCGCGTCGAGGCGGAGCGCGACCCATCGCGCGCGCGGAGGGACCCCCTCGCGGTCGCCGTCGCCGTCGCCGTCTTCGCCCGCCGCGCGCGTCTCGCCGCGAATCTCGCGCGAAACCTCGGACGTCTCCGACGTCCACGTCTCGTCCAGCCTCGCGCTCGCGTCGTCGCCGCCGTGAAGCGCGACGAGGAGGGGGACGTTGTGCGCTCTCGCGAGCGCGATCGCACCGGCGACGTCGCCGTCGTAGAACGGCGACGCGCGGGGCTCCATCGTGTGTGTCTGTCGAGGCGAGACTGATGACGCCTGACGCCCGAACACCCGCTCTCAGATTTTTCGCTCTGCTGGTATCGGGACGTTATTTTTTTTGAAACGGCGCGACCGACCTCAAGATCTCATACACTCGTACGTGTATGTGTATGGGCAATTGGTGTAAAGATTTTTCGCCCAAAATTCGCCGAAGCTTATCACCTGATTTTTTTCGCGCCAACCGGCCGCGGCGGCAACTCTGATTCCAATCGGGGAAACACGTTCGCCCGCAGTGGAATCGCGCGCCCGCACACGACCGCGCCGGATCGCGCGCGACTCCGATCTGCGAAGATGGCGTCTTGGGGCGTGTCCCCGTCGCCGAAGGACCGAACCCGCCCGCAACCGACGACGAAGGGCAAGGGAAACAAAGCGAACTGGGGCTACAGCTACCAGCCCACGATCGAAGAAAACCCATTCTCGGACTGGGCGGATACGCACCGGCACATGGCGAGCCCGTCGCGTCAGCGCCCGACGGCGACGACGAAGGAGAAGCCGCGGTGGAAGCGGAGCACGGACACGACGGACCAGTTCCCGAGGCTCGCGGACTCCCCCGCGCGGGCGTACGGTCGCTCCGGCGCGGAGACAGGAGGCGGCGTGTTCACCCCCAGAGGCGGTGGCAAGGAGACGTGGAAACGATACGATTTGCCTCCGCTCGGTACCGCGCAGCTGGACGAGACCGTCGTGAAAGGGACGCTCGGTCCGCGGATCTCGAACCCGCAGTCGTCGTTCGGGAAGCAGACGCTCGGGCACAAGAAGAACGAGCCCGCGACGGTCTTCTCGAGGACCGATCGCGTCGCGGCGTCGCGGCTCTTCGTGCGATCGGACAACCCGAATCGACACGTCCAAGACTCCGTGGAGCAGGCGGAGTTTTACGAGGGCGGACGACGCGTCAACAGCGGCGGTCAGAGGGTGATCCGACCGGGGCCGGGGCAGTACGAGCGCGACGCGCCGTGGGAGAAGTTCGGGAACCACGGGACCAAGACGGACTTTGGCAAGCGCGAGGGGCGGTACGGGCCCGTCGAGCACTACAAAATCATTCGAGAGCCGCAAGCCGGCGCCGCGTACGACCAGGTAAGGCGACTCAACGATAGGGATAGCGGCATGGACGGCTTCGACAAAGACTACAGCTCGCTGGGACGTCAGCTGTCCGCGGAGAAGGGCACGGCGCCGGAGTTGACGTTTAAGTCTCGCACGACGCGCGAGCAGAACAAAGGGAAGTACATCGGCGGCGGTTTCGAGCGCGAGGACCTCAACAGAGACTCCCCGGGGCCCGCGGCGAACTACGACGCCGCGCCGAGCTCGTTGGGGACGCAGAGGACGAGCAAATACAACACGGCGCCGGCGTACAAGTGGGCGCCGTCGCGCAACTTGAAGCCCGGAGAGGACGTCAACTTGATGAACGCGCGCGTCGCGAAAGCGGACCGGAACGGCGTCGTGCTCTTCGCGCGGAAGCCGCTCGACACGCCCGGGCCAGGGGCGTACTTCTAGACGCCGCCGGTCCCGAAGTCCACGCGGAAGAGCGTCTCCGCGGGCGTCGCCGCCGGAGCCGGGACCGGGACCGGGACCGGGGCGGCGGCGGCGAGCGCGGGCGCGGGCGTTTCCGGCGACGCGGGGGAAGCGCGCGCGACGACGGCGGCGACGAAGAAGCGATGACCGACGCGATCGGATCGGCCGGGGCGAGCGAGGGGGGAGAGAGGGGGGAAGTAGGCGGGAAGAACGACAGACGGGAGGAGGGATGGGGGCGAGCAAGACGACCGCGAGGGGTGTAGGGGTAACGTAATTCAGTTTTAACCACGCAAGCACAGCAGAGTGCGAAAAGAACCTGTACGCGAGCGAGCGCGCGCGACTTCTTTCTGTTCGTTATCCGCACCTAAGGCGCGCGGCTCACAGCTCCGCGCGCGCGACGACGACCGCCGCCGCGATGACGACGAGCGCGATGACGTCGCAACACCTCCACGCGCGCGTCGCGCGCGCGAACGCCGCGCGCGGCCTCCGCGCGCGCGTCGTCGCCCCCGCCGGCAGATCGATCGCCACCGCCCGTCGTTCCGCGATCGCCGTCTCCGCGGCGCGCGCCGAGACGGACGACGCCGCGTCCGCGCCGGCGTCGGCGTCGTCGCGCCGCGACGTCGTCCTCGGCGGCGCGCTCGCGCTCGCGTCGTCCGCGCTCGCCGCGACGACCCCGGTCGCGATCGCGGACGAGGCGCCGACGACGACCGAGACGACGACGACGACGACGCGCGATCGCAAGAGCGTCGTCGTCACGGGAAGCAACAGCGGCATCGGCCTCGACGGCGCCGCGAAGCTCGCCGCGCGCGGGTACGACGTCACGCTCGCGTGCCGAACGCTCGCGAAAGCGCAGGCCGCGAAGGCGTCCATCGAGGCGACCGCCGCGGCGAACGGCGTCGTCCTGACCGGGTCGCTCACGCCCGCGGAGTGCGACCTCGCGTCGCTGGATTCGATCCGCGCGTTCGCGGCGTCGCGGCGCGCCGCGCCGCTCGACGCGCTCGTCCTGAACGCCGGCGTCGAGTTCAGCGGCGACAACACCGTGCGTCGCACCGCGGACGGGTTCGAGATCACCGTGGGGGTGAATCACCTCGGGCACTTCCTGCTGACGAACTTGCTGCTGCCGGATCTCGAGGCGGCGGCGTCGGCGTCGCCGCAATCCGACGGCACGACGCCGCGCGTCGTCGTCACCGCGAGCGAGGTCCACGACCCGGCCTCCCCGGGCGGGAACGTCGGCCTCGGCGCGGGCCTCGGCGACCTCAGAGGGTTGGCCGAGAACGGCGCCGCGTTCGAGATGCTCGACGGGTCGCCGTACGACGCGGACAAGGCGTACAAGGATTCGAAGCTGTGCAACGTCCTCTTCGCGCGCGAGCTTCAACGGCGACTGAGAGACGCCGGGAGCGTCGTCACCGTGAACACGTTCGGGCCGGGGCTCATCACGCGCACGGGGCTGTTCCGCGCGCAGAACCCGCTGTTCGTGAAGGTGTTCGACTTCGCGACGAACGAGATCTTCCACGTCGCGGAGACGGTGGACGGCGGCGGCGACTGCTTGGTTCGAATGGTGACAGACGCGGAGCTCGAAGGCGTCGGCGACGTCTATTACAACAACGGGATCGCCCCGGGCGAGGGGAAGACGGGGCATAAGTTCGAGCGCGGGGACGTGAGCGCGGAGGCGATGGACGGCGAGAAGGGGAAGGCGCTGTGGGCGTACAGCGAGTGGCTCGTCGGGTTGAGCGCGTGACGTCGAAGATACAGTACGCCGAAATGGTCGTCGGTGTACGTATACTGAATTAATTTTGAGTTATCGAATCGACGCGGTCTTCCTTCCTTCCTCGCTCACTTCGCGGGCTTCGCGCGGTTGCCTCGGTGACGCCCCGAACGCTTCGCCCCGCCCTCAGCTTTCTCGAGCTCCTCGTTCAAGATGTGATCGAGCTCGTCGCCGCTGTTGTGGCGGCTGACGCCTCCGCTTCGCGGCGCCGGAGGCGGCGCCGGCGACGGCGCCGCGGGCGACGGCGACGCCGCGGCGGGCGGCGGCGGCGGCGGCTTCCCCGGCGGCGGCTTCGGCCCCGCGACTTTCGGCGCGGGTATTCCCGCGTGTGGGGCCGACGTCGTCGACGGCTTCGGGTGTGGCAGCTCCTTGTTGGGGTGAGGCGGCGGCGGACCGGGCGGCACCGGCGGCGGGCCCGGCGGCGGCGGCGCGGGTTTCGGGTGCGGCAGCTCGTGCGGCTTCGCGCCGCTCGCGCCGCCCGCCGCGCTCGCTTTCCCTTTCCCTTTCTTGCTTATCGTCGCCTTCTCTATCTCCCTCTCCAACAAGTCCAGGTGGTCGTCCTTGGTTTTGTTACCCCCGGGCGGTTTCTCCTTGCCGCCGCCTTTCGGTTTCGGCGGCGGGTGCGCCGCGTCCGTCGACGTCTTCGGATGCGGAATCGCGCTCTTCGCGGACGACGCGTCTCCGAGCTTCGGGTGAGGCAACTCGTGCTTCGACGCGGAGCCGCCACCGCCGCCGCCGCTCTTCTTCCCGC
>Ga0181560_10000672_pt1 | contig 31456 bp, 20 predicted proteins | sample 011ome_20_FD_133751 | JGI IMG/M metagenome (GOLD analysis project Ga0181560, IMG submission 133751) | Coastal salt marsh microbial communities from the Groves Creek Marsh, Skidaway Island, Georgia - 011509CT metaG (megahit assembly) | ecosystem: Environmental > Aquatic > Marine > Intertidal... | reverse complement strand
AGCTCGGTGAGCGACTCACGGACGAGCGCTTCGAGCGCCTCCTCTGCTACTGCGGCGACATCAAGCACCTCGAGGTCAGGGACGCCCCCCTTTCGTTCGTTGGAAACTTTCTCTCCCGCGAAGGTATCGCCGCGAAGTTCGCCTCTCTCGAAAGCTTCAAACTCACGAACTGCCCCGGCGTAAACGTTTCCGATGTTGCTGAGTTCATGAGTCTCATCGGCATGGAGGCTCGTCCTAAAGAGAAGCGTCTTCGGTTTTTGCGCCTCGCCGAGTGCTTCGACGAGGGCTGCCAAGATGCTGTGGAGAGCATAAACACTCTCCAGGAGTGTCTCGCGATCGACCAAGAGGAAGTTTTCCACAAACCTGTGGAGAGCGACGGCTTTGTGTTGGAGGGGATTTACGAACAGGTTCAGTTTCTGAACCTCGCCAAACACAGAGCCAGCTTTGACCTCTGGCTTTGCGACGGATACGAGGAAGGGAGCGGTCGCTGCTACGGTCACACGACCACTCCTGAGATGAAAATCTGCGAGAACTGCGCTGAGGTGTTCTGCCCGGACTGCGTTGCCGACTCCGGGGGCACGTCGTGCGACACATGTGACTTTTTCGTGTGTGGCGAGTGCGACGTGGAGAATTTCAATCAATTCATCTTTTGCGACGGTTCCGATTGCGACAACGTCTACTGCAAGGAGTGCGAATCCCAGTGGAAGATTCACGTCTGCTGGGGAAGCGATGCCGTCGACGGATGCTTCCGTGCGTTCTGTGAGGACTGCCATGACAACTCTCCTGACTTAATCTTTTTTTACTGCGAAGGTTGCGATGGACGTTGGTGCGGCGAGTGCTGGAGCGACGTCGTGGACGGTAATCTGATGTGCGATGACAGTGACTGCGATGCCGAGATGTGCCGCGCGTGCGCGGACGCGGCTGAGCACGAATTCTTCTGGTGCATCGACGGTTGCGAAAAGGCATGGTGCAGCGAGTGCGACCCCGATGTAGAACCCGCTCGCTGCATGTTTTGCGCGGGAGCGTGGTGCGAGGAGTGCGACCCGGGGGTGAGGTCTGTCGAGGACACGCTCGTCGACGGTGTCCCCGCCCCGTACTTGGGCGACGAATGTTGCCCCACCTGCGAGGTTACCGAGTTCATCTTCTCGTGAAGAGATGCGAGGCGACGAACGACAAGATGCGGTCCCTTGATCGAGACGAGCGAGCGGGTCATCAGGGCGAGGGGGAGCACGACACGTTTTCATACGATACGACACATTCATCAACCGCCGAGACGCGCCGCGCCGCGCCGGCGCGCCGGCGCGCGCTCGCCGAAAAATAATCGAGCCGCGACGCTTTTTCGAAAAGGGGGGGTTTTCCGCGTTTCGCGTCGCCGCGGCGGGCGCGCCTCGTGTATCGAGGCACCGCACGCTCGAGGAACTCACGTGAGTGATACGCTCAGCTACGGTATATCGTTTTACGGGTCCAAGACGTGACTGCGTTCGCGACCGACCGACGCGTTTTTTCGCGTCGAGAGCGCGCGCTACCGCGCGAACGTCTCGGTCGTTTTCGTTTTCGTTTTCGTTTCGGTTTTCGTTTCCGTTTTCGTTTTCGTTTCGGTTTTTTCCTCCGTCTCCGCGCGGTTCGGGCGCTCGCGGAGCCACAGGTTCAGAGCCCACTTCTCGCCCGAAACCACGGGTTCGCCCGCGTGCAGAGTCATAACATCCTCTTTCCCATCCTCCTTGAGGTTCCACCACAGCAACGCGTCGCCTTTCCTCGGGTCGAAGCCCACGCGCGCGCTGGGGAACGACGTGCGGCCGCCCGAATCCGGTTCGCGGAGATACGCCAAAACGGTCGCCAGCCGCTGCCCGCCGACGCGCGTCTTCGCCGCGAAGCTCGGCGCCGCGCGGTCGAAAAAGTCGTGGTGCTCGTTGTACTTCTGGCCGGGCAGGTACCGTACCACCTGCGCTGGCTCCGCGTGCGAAGGTAAAACCTTCGACAGGTACGCCGCGCGCTGGATCGCGCCGCGCACGGCCGGGTGCGTCGCGGAGACGCGGCAGTTCCAGGACGTGCGGCCGGCGGAAACCTCACCCTTTGGTTTTGGTTTTGTTTTTTCGTTCGACGCGCCTTCGGCGTCGCGCGCCGTCGCGTCTTCTCGCGCGCCTTCCACGTCCTCGCCCTCGGTTTTTTGGAACTCGGTTTTCTCGCCGCGAGAGACGCCGTGCCGCACCACGAGCGACGGGTGCAGATCCGGGGCCGCGGTCCGCACGATCGCGTCCGTTTCCTCCGGGGTGAGGAACCCGGTCACGACGCTGACGTTGGGCCTTTTCGAGACGTTCCGCACGCGCATCACTCGGCCGTGGCACGACACGAAGCGCGTGTTTTGCCGCAGCGGGCACGGCCACTCCACGAACGCCCAGTGTTTCGGCAGGGACGGAAATCGGCGCAGATCGGACGGCGCGTTTTCGAAGAGCTTCAGCTCGAGCCGCACGAGCGCGGCGAGGAACGACTTGTTCGGACACGCTTTCGGTCGCCTCGAGCGCACGCGCTCCAGAGCTTCGCCGAGAGACAGTTTTTCGGAGAGCATGAGATGCGAAACCAAGGCGGTGACGCTCCGGGACTGGCCGAACGCGCAGTGCACGATGGCGCGGCCGCTCACGGCTTTCGCGCTCGCCAAGAACGCGTCGATGGTCTCGAAGTGAGACGCGATGTTCGCGGTGAGGGTATCCTCCACCTTGATGTGGAGGTACTCGAAAGGCAACGGCGGGAGGGTTCCTGCTTTCCCTACCAGCCACGGTTGCGGAACTTTCTGCACTGACACGACGTGCGTGACGCCCTTCTCCATGAGAAGTTCCCGGCGTTCCAGCGCGACGCACTCCTGCGCCCCAACGTAGAGCCACGGCGTGATGGCCGTGGCGTCGGGAATGTCAACCTCCGACGCCATCGGCGCCGGTGCGTCGCGCTCTGACCAAATTCCTCTGACGAGGAGTGACAGGATCCTTTCGCGAAAAAAGCGAAACGAAAAAGTTCAGGCGAAAAACTTGGCACCTCTGAACGAAAACTTTCAAACAGTGCCGCGCATCGGCAGGGTGGCGGCGATGGCGCCGAAGCGACGCGGGGCGACGGTGGCCAAGGCGAAGGCCGGACCGCACTCGCTGGTGACGTATGCGGTGTCGAAGGGTGTGGCGCTGGAACACGCCAAGGCTTCTCTGAACGCGTTCGCCGAGCAGTGGGCACAGATGATGGACTGCACGCCGCGTCAGGCGCTGCTCAACATGAACGCCGACGGCATCGGCGACGAGTACGTGCAGTACCTGGTCGCCAACGCCTCGCTGCGGGAGTATCGCGAGAGCCAGAGCCAGCGAAGTCAGGAGGGGAACGACGGATCCGGCGGCGGCGGGGATCGGGAACGCTTTGACGCGCCCGGTCCGGCGAACGACACATCCGGGGGTGCCCAGCGGCGACGCAGCAGCGCGGACGCGTCCGGATCTCGAGCGCGCGACCCCATTCCCGACCCCGCGGATCTTCCCGAGCCGGCCTCCGACTCCGACGAGGCGCCCATCGTGCGCCGCCGCGCCTCTCGGCGCCACGAGCCCGCCTCCTCGCCCCCGGGCGTCCCCGGGGACGTCCCCGACGCCGAGTCTCTGTCCGAGGCGGAGGACGAGGACGACGCGGTGTCCGACTCGTTCGTCGAGGACGACGCCGCGGAGGAGGACGACGACCCCGAAGACGACGACGACGACGAGGAACTCGAGGAGGAAGAGGCTTACGCCATCTCGCAGGCTGACCTGGAAGACGCGTTCGGGGATGTCATAGAGCTGGACCTCTCGGACGACGACGAAGACGACGACGACGCCGAGGCGCTCGCCGCGGCGGCGCGGCGGCGCGGGCGCGGCGCGGGGCTGGAACCGAAAACGAAAACGAACGCCGCGTCGGTGATCGACTTGAGCGGGGACGTGCGCGGCGGCTCGCGCCGCGGTCAAATCGCCGGGACGGACAAAGGCGACAAAGGGAAGCTCCCTTTGAACCTGACCGCGGGCGGGAACGTGCTCGGTGCGTCCACCGCGCGCCGCGACGATACCACCGCGGCGCCGGCGTTTATCGGACGATCGCGCGGCGGCGCGCTTGAGTATATGCGCGGCGAGAGCCTCGTGGCGATGGCCGGGGGAAGACTTCGCGACGATCGCGCGAAAAGCTCCGACGTGAACGGCCGCGCGACGACCGCGCGCCATCCGGATGTGCCCACAGACGACGACTCGGACCGGCGCGTAGTCGCCGACACCGAAGCGGACCTCGCGAGCCTGGACGACTTGGATCTGTGTAACCGGATGGTTTTCGGCAACCGCGCGTTTCGGCACCAGCAGCGCGCCATCGTCGAGCACTCAGTGGCGGGGGAGGAGGGCCGCCGCAGACCCGGGAAGGATTGCTTCGTGCTGATGCCCACCGGCGGGGGGAAGAGCCTGTGCTACCAGCTCCCCGCGGTGATTGTGGGGGGGGTCACCGTGGTCTGCTCGCCGCTGCTGAGCCTGATTCAGGACCAGGTGAACCACCTGGTGAGCGACTTCGACGTGCCGGCGGCGTACCTGTCGTCGGCGCAAACCGCCTCCGAGGCGCGCGCGGTGTTGGCCGAGCTGCACAAGAACACACCCACCGTGCGCCTGGTGTACGTGACCCCCGAGAAGCTCGCCGGCTCGGACGCGCTCATGCGCTGCCTCGCGGACCTGCACGGCAAAGGGCTGCTGACGCGGTTCGTGGTGGACGAGGCGCACTGCGTCTCCAGCTGGGGGCACGACTTCCGCCCCGACTACAAGAAGCTGGGCGAGTTGAAAAAGCGCTTCCCGGACGTGCCGGTCACCGCGCTCACGGCGACGGCGACGCCCGAGGTGCGCCGGGACGTGGTCAAGACGCTCGGGATCAAGAACGCGCGCGACTTCGTGGTGACGTTCAACCGCCCGAACATCGCGCTGCACGTCAAGAGCAAGAAGGCCCTGCGTGAGCTCCCCGCGTTCGCGAAGTGGGTCGCCGAGCGGTACGGGGGAAAGGACGCCGGCATCGTGTACTGCCTGAGCCGCGACGACACGACGGCGTGCGCGGAGGCGATCAACGCGGAACGCGCGCGGCGCGTTCGCGAGCGCCTCTCACCTGGCCCGTCCGCGGTGGCGTACAACGCGGGCCTCTCCACGAAGGCGCGCGTGGAGGCGCAGAACCGGTGGATGACCGGCGAGACGCAGGTGACCTGCGCGACCATCGCGTTCGGGATGGGCATCGACAAGCCCGACGTGCGCTACGTCGTGCACTACTCGGCGCCCAAGTCGCTGGAGGGTCTGTACCAGGAAGTGGGGCGCGCGGGGAGGGACGGCGAGCCCTCCGAGGCCGTCACGCTGTACGCCAAGTCGGACATCACGCGGATCCGCCGGATCCTGTCCATGCCCACGCCCGGCGTGCGCCGCGCGGACCGCCTGAAGAAGAGCGAGCCGCTGCTGCGGAAGGTGGAGGCGTTTCTGCTGAACCGCGCGACGTGCCGCCGCGTGCAGCTGCTGGACTACCTGGGCGAGCCCGGGTTCGACGCCAGGCAGTGCCGCGCGACGTGTGACGCGTGCATCTTGAAGCGGGGGGGGCTGCCCCTGGGCGAGCCGGACACCTGGGCGGAGGACCTGGCCACGGACAAGGCGACGCGCGCGAAGCCCGGCGAGGGCGCGCCCGCCAAGGGGCGCAAACGCAAGGCGAAGCGCAAAACCAAGGCCAAACCGAAGAAGGCGCCCAAGAAGGCGCCCGCCGCGCGCGCGCGCGCCGCTCCCGGGGCGAGGGGGGCCGGGGGCGGAGCCAGAGGAGGCGGGGTGGGCGCCAGCGTGTTCGGGACGTTCCAAATGCGCACGTAGCCGCTCGTAGTCGTTTTAGCAGTCTATACCTATACGACGGCGTTTGAAAGGATCGATCGGAAAACTTCGAGACGACGGAGAATCGTGGTACAACGCGCCTCGCGTGTTTCGCTACTGCTATGCGCTAGCTCGCTAGTGTTACATCGTCCGCCGCGACCCGTGTTCCGCGGACGACAAGGCGCTCGACGACGCATCGACGGCTCGACACCGTGGAACGTCAAGAATAGGTGCACGGCGTTCAAAGCCACGCCACGCCGGAGTAAACGACAAGCGCGGCGACGAGCGCCGCGCTGTGTTTGGCGCCGGGCTCCTCCGATTTTTTTCGCCTCGGTTTCTTTTCGGGCAGCGCGTCGTGCAAGATGGCGCGCAAGGTCACGAGGCCGCTGGACGAGCGCAGACCGCCGAGCCTGGACCCCACCAGCTGCTTCGCGTCGGTCTTCGCGAGACTCAAGGACACCTGCGCCACCTGCGCGGGCTCGCGTTCGGAGGTGGACATCGCGCGCCTCGCCTGTTCGACACGCGACGGCTGGCAAGCTCGAATTTCAATTTCGGCGGGACGGGCGGCCGCGCGTGTTCTCGTCGTGAGGCTCGAGGCGCGAACGCACGGACTCTGGTCTCGCCGAGCGGGTGATCCAAGCGTGTGACGTGAGTGTATCGACGCGAGGATCGGTTCGCCTCCAAACGCGTGGTGCGCTGCCTGTCGAGTCTAGCGCCTCGGGGGGTCCGTCTCGCGCCAAAAGCGCGAAACGGCGGATGGTTTGGATGTCCGAAATCGCCAGCTGGCATACGGAGCGCCACTTATGTTCGGTCGCACATGAGCAAACATGCTGTAGCCTGTTGAAGGCCCACAATCGTCGCTTTTCGGCGCGGATAAATTTGCGAAATCTCCCGCACACTCGGCGTGGCTCGTGCAGACGTCACACACACGCACGGTCGCGATGGCCGTCCTCGCCACGACCGCGCCTCGCGCGCTTCGCGCCGGGTCGGCCCTCCGGTCGACCCGCGGATCCCCGGTCTCGCGCGGCGCCGCGGTGGTGCCTCGCGCGAAGAAGTCCGCCATCAAGGTGGTGACTCCCTCGGAGCCCGAGCCCGAGGCTCCCACGCCTCTGACGGACGAGCAGCTCAACTCCTTGCCTCCCGAGATGCTGGAGCGGGACATCTGGGACGCCGAGGGCTTCGATAAGCTCGGGGAGAACGTCAAGAACTGGGGCCTGTTCTTCGTGGTGTTCATGGCCGCCGGCGCGGGCGTGGTGGCGGCGAACACGTACAACGACGGTGCCGTCGGGGTGGATTTCCAGGCGTACGAGAGCCCGGATCAAGCGGTGGTGGCTGCCATGGAGGCGAAGCAGGGCGTCGTCACCGCGGAGGCGGTGCTGGAAGCGCCCGACGCGCAGTGACCAGAGACGAACGATGTGGCGATACGCGACGGTCGGTTCTCAACGCGAACGCACGAACGCACGTGATCGACACGCGCCTCCTGTTTAAATACGCGCCTCGGTACGCTCGCCAGACGAGAGCGTACCGTAGCGACTCCGCTACGACCATCTCTCTCGCGTCCCCGCCGTCCCCGCCTCGCGAAAGTCTAAACGCGCGCCTCCGCCGCGCGCGCCCGCGCCTCCGCGGCGACGCGCCCGGCGCGTTCCGACTCCAGCGCGCCCCGCAGGGCGTCCATCTCCTCCGTCATGGCCGTCTGCCGGGCCAAGACGCGGATCTCGCGCTCGGCGAGCGCCTTCATGTCCGTCTGCAGCTTAGCCAAACGCGACGCCAGCGCGTCGCGCGGCGCGCCCGCCGAGTCGTCGCCGCGCTCGCCGCAGCGCGTCGCCGCGTCGCGTCGCGAAACCGAAGCCATCGCCTGTTCGTGCTTCTCCGCCGCGCGACGCAGCGCCTCTCTGAGCGTCCCGTTCTCCTCGCGCAGCAAACGCTCGGTGTCGCGCAGCTCCGTCGCGGACGCCACGAGCCGACGCACCGCCTCGGCGCGCTCGGCGCGCTCGGCGGAGACGTCGCGCGCCGCGCGCGCGTTTGCGTCGAGCGTCTCGCGCGCTTCCTCGATGGCGAGCCGCTGCTGCTCGATGGTGCGCGCCGCCCTCGCGGCGTCCTCGCGGTGCGTCTCCGCGGCGGTCTCGCGGCGCGCGAGCTCGCCCTCTAGTCGAACGCGTTCCAGCTCGCGGTCCTCCAGCGCGCGCTCCAGCGAGGCCAGGCGGTCGACGAGCGCGCGACGGCTCACGTCGGCGTGCGTCTCGTCACCCTTCGTTTCGGCCAATTGACGCTCGAGCTCGGCGACGCGCCTGGTGTCCGCGTCGTGGCGCTCGCGCGCGAGCTCGCGGCTAGAACTCTCGCTGTCTCGCGCGCGCTGCAAGTCACGCTGAAGCGAATCGATGGATTTCTTCGTGCGCGCCAGCAAACGCGTGCGCTCCTCGAGCTCACCGTGCACGTCCCGAAGCGTCGATTCCGCGCGCGCCACCTGCGCGGTCAGACGGCGCTCCGCGGGGGTCGCCACGGCCCCGGCCGCGCTCCGCTCGGTCCAGGGGGTGGCCGTGAAGTGCGGCTGGCGCAACGCCGACGCGGGCGTGCTCCGCACGCTCATCGCCCCGCCGACGCCCCAGGGACAGTGACGAAGCGACGACGCATTCGTCGTCAACAGATTCGGGAGCCGCGCGCGTCTTTTTACGGCAGCGTCGGGAAGAGCCCCGCGTCAGGAATTCGGGCGGCGGTCGCCTCGTCACATCGCGACGCGCGTGGGAGACGAGACGCGCGTGAACGCACGTCCGGGGTTCGTGCCGCGCGCATCGTCGGTCGTGTGACGAGACGCCGCCGCGATGCCGACGTGGCTGCGCATCGCGTTCATGCTCATGGCCGTGAGGTCGGACAACATGGAGTCCACCCTGACGCAGATCGGGTACATGGCGTTGTCCTGGTGCCTGCGCGGGTGTTTCCAGGCGCTGCAGCGCCCCATCATGATCCCTAAGCTCGTGCGCATGGGCAAGATGCACCCCGAGGTGGCAAGGCGCACGGCGTCCTCGAAGAAGGCCATCGCGTACTGGTTCACGCTCACCGCGGCGGTCAGCGCGTTCCTCGCGTACCACAACGTGGTGCGCATGACGTTCTTCCTGGTGTTCACGACGCTCGCGCTGCCGCTGTTCAAGGCGGTGGCGTTCCCGAGGGTGCTCCCCGTGCCCTTGTTCCTGTGCGCGGTGTGCTACGGCGTGTGGCGGTGGGAAGGCGTCCAGGAGCTGTTCCTGGGCCTGGTGCTGTTCCAGGCGTTGCCCACCGCGCACGAGACGCTGAGACACTTCCTCGGCCCGAAGTCCGGAAACCTCGCCGGGTTCGTCGCGTGGGCGCTCGTCGCCGCCGCGGCGGCCCCCATCGTGGCGACGTTCGCGGCGGCGTACTTCGTCCCCGAGGCCATCGACTGGCTGGTCTCCAACCGCACGCACGCCTCCGTGGCGCCGTACTGGGCTGCGCTGGAGTACTACTACAGCTTCCTGGGGTTCAGCACCGCGGACGGCGACAACCCGTACCGCGTGCTGGGCGTCCCGCAGACGGCGTCCATGGACGCCATCAAGAAGCGGTTCCGGCGGCTTTCCGTGCGGTACCACCCGGACAAGACCGGCAACGACCCGAAGAAGAAGGAGCACTTCGTCCGGTTACAGCAGGCGATGGAGGTGATCACCAAAGGCACGTTCGACGGCGCCGTCAACGAGAACGCGACGCGCGCGCGGCTCAGAGGCACCATCGCGCGGTGTTCCGAGTTGACCCCCATCGTCGGCGTCTGGGTCGCGCTCGCGCTTCTGGCGTTTTTCCGATGGGTGTTCCGCGACCGCGCGCGCGAGCGATCGGAGCGCGAGGCGGAGGCGGCGTACCGCGCCGCCGCGGCGGCGCGCGGGGCCGTGCCCATGGACATCCCGCGCGAATACGACATCGGACCGTCGTTCCTGGGGGGAAACATGCTCGGCTACGGCGGCGGAAACGGAGGCGCCGCGCGCTTCGGCGACGCGGGGCCGCGCGCCGAGGCGAGAACCGTCGGGGGCAGGCGGGTGGCGACCCCGCAGACGCACATGCCGAGGCTCGTGGAGCTCGACGCGGCGGCCGGGGCGGCGGGCGGGGGGCCCGCGGAGGGGGAGGGCGGCGCGGCGCAGGGCGTCGCGGTCTCGGGGGAGGGGATGACGCGCCGCGGCGGGGCGAAACAACGCGCGGGGCGGCGACACCGATGAAGGTGCCGATTCCGTGTAACTCACGAGATACGTATACGTCGTCGTCTTTTTTTTTTGATGCGAGGTATACGGGGAAAACGACTCAAGAACGTAGGTCTACGCGTCGCTTTTTTCTGCTCCAAGATTCCAGGTTCGATCCCTGGCTGACGGAGGGATACGGGGAAAACGACTCAAGAACGTGGGTCTACGCGTTCCTTTTTTGAGATTCCAGGTTCGATCCTTGGCGGTAAACCGCGGATGAAGATTTTTCCATGCGAGATCCGCTGCAGATCATGAGGCTCCCGACGTCCACGTCTCCTGCGGGTGGCATCGGATTTTGGACCCGCGAACGGCACACGCCGACGCGCTCGACACGCGACACACACGGACGCTGCGGGGCGACGTGTTTATGACAATGGCGTTGGCGAAAGGAGCGTTCGCGCGGGCGGGCGGTTCGACCGCGGCGACCGCGCCCGCGCGCGTCGCGCGATCGCGGCGTGCGGTGTCGTGCCTCGGCTCGCAGCGTGATGGGGGCCGAGGCGCGCCGCCCGCGCGCGGCGCGTTCGCCGGCGCGCCTCGCGTCGCCGCCGCCCCCGCTTCGCGCGTGGCGTCGCGCGTCGCGGTCTCCGCGATTGGCGGCGCGTCCTCGCCTTCCGCGGGCGACGGCACCGGCGCCGCACCTCGAGGCGCCTCGTTCAACCGCGGCGGATCCGCGAGCTCGTCCTCGGGCGCGTCCCCCTCGCAGCTCAACGCGGCGAGCTCCGTGGGCCCCGGGGAGAGCTCTCTGTACCGCGCGTATCGCGAGGGCGCCGCGAGCAAGTCCGCGAAGCGCGCCACCCCTCCCAGCGGGAGCGGGAGCTGGGACGAGGACCTCTCCGCGTCCGCTTCCTTCGACGCAGCCGCGCTCCCCCTGAAGATAAACCAGGACATCTTGCTTTGGAACGCGCGCTGCATGCGCAAGAGCGCCATGAAGATCCGCAAGCGCGACGACCGCGTCCGCGCGCGCCTGAACGCCATGCGGCTCTACGAGCGCGCCAAGGCGGTGGACCCGAGCGACGGGCGCGCGTACGTGGGCATGGGGCAGGTGCTCAAGCAGCTCGGGGACGTGGACGCCGCGAGGCGCGTGTACCAGGATGGCGCCGACGCCACAGGCGGCGACTCGGCGTACATCTGGCAGGCGTGGGCGACGCTCGAGGAGCGCGCGGGCGACGTCGCCAAGGCGAGGCAGCTGTACGACGCCGCGCTCGCCGCGGACAAGACGCACGCCGCGGCGTGGCACGGCTGGGCCGTGCTGGAGAAGAAGCAGGGCAACTTCCAGCGCGCGCGTGACCTGCTCGTGAAGGGGTCGCGCCTCGTGCCGGCGTCCAAGGCGAACCCGTACCTGTTCCAGGAGCTCGGCGCCATGGCGGCGGAGCGCGGGCGCGTGCAGGAGGCGCGCGAGCACTTCCGCGAGGGCACGCGCACGGAAGCTGGCGCGCGCAGCGCCGTGCTGTGGCAGGCGTGGGCCATGCTGGAGACGCGCGAGCCGGACGGGGGCGAGCAGGCGCGCAAGCTGTTCCAGAAGAGCCTCGCCGTGGACCCGGAGAACAAGTACGCGTACCTGTCGTGGGCGACGTACGAAGCGCGATGCGGGTTCGCCGATCGCGCGCGCTCGCTGCTGCGCAAGGGGTGCAAGCTGAACCCGGGGGACCCGCCGCTGCTGCAGGCGCTGGCGCGGCTGGAGGCCAAGGAGGGCAACCTGGAGGCGGCGCGCGCGCTCTTCGAGCAGGGAACCAAGCTGGACCCGGCGCACCAGGCCAACTGGCAGGCGTGGGCCATCGCCGAGTGGCGCGCGGGGCGCGTGGACCGCGCGCGCGAGCTGCTGCAGCGCGGCGTGTGGGTGGCGCCGCGCAGCCGCAACGCCTGCAAGCTGTTCCAGGCGTGGGGCGTCCTGGAGGAGCGCGAGGGGAACGTGGCGCTGGCGCGCCAGCTGTACAAGTGCGGCGTGAAGGCGGACCCCACCAGCGAGACCACCTGGCTGACGTGGGCGAAGATGGAGGAGCGGCTTGAGAACCCGATTCGCGCGCAGGAGCTGCGCACGCTGTGCGTGCAGCAGCGCGCCGAGGCGCTCGTGGGCCAGAGCGACTTGTCGCCCGCGGCGATGTTCGGCATCGACTCTGCGCTCAGGCCCGTGCTCACGTCGCTGGCCAAGCTTCTGGGCGGGCAGGACGCCGCGGCGATCGCGGAGAGCGTCTCGGAGGGCTCGGTGAAGTACGGGCGGCTGCGCCGCGCCGAGCGCGAGGTGATCCGCGCCGAGCCTCTGTTTGGGGTGATGTCGTCCGCGGACGACGCGTGACGCGCGAAGGGTACGCTCGTGTTCATACGAGCGCACGAAGGCGCTTCGTGACGAGAGACGAGATGGAAACGATGCCGATGCCGTTCGTTATGATATGAATAATTACAGGTATCACTCTCACGAAACGCGCGGGGCGGGCGGCGGCGGCGCTCGCGTTCCGACGCCAGTCAGTCGCGCGAAAAATAGCGGTGATGTTCGACGCGCCTTTTCGTTCGCCTCCGCGCTCACTTGAGCGCGGTGTCGATCTGCGCCTCCACCTGCTTCGCCGGCTTGTTCGCGGTGATGTTGGACACGCGCCCCGCCTTGTTGTAGTAGTCGATCACGGGCTGGGTCTGCGCGTGGAACGCGTCCAGCCGGGACTTCAACGTCGCCGCGTTGTCGTCCTTGCGCTTGGTCAGGGGCTCGCCGGTGACGTCGTCCACGCCGGGCACCTTGGGCGGCGAGAACTTGGTGTGGTACGAGCGACCGGATTTGGCGTGGATCCACCTTCCTTCGATGCGCTCGACCAGGACCTCGTCCGGGATCTGGAAATCAAGCACCTTGTCCACGGAGACGCCCTTCTTGGCGAGCATCTCGTCCAGCATCACCGCCTGCGGCACCGTGCGCGGGAACCCGTCGAGGATGAATCCGTTTCGGCACTCCGTCTGTTTGATAGCCTCCTCGATGATCCCGACGACGATGTCGTCGGAAACGAGCGCGCCGCTCTCCATGGCCTGCTTCGCGCGCACGCCGTTCGGGGTCTTCGCGGCGACCGCGGCGCGGAGCATGTCGCCGGTGGCGAGGTGGCAGAGGCAGTGATCGGCCTTAATCTTGGGCGATTGCGTGCCTTTGCCGCACCCGGGGGGGCCCACCAAGATGAGTCTCTTGTCGGGTTTGCTCTGGCACTCCAGCCGGCGCTGGATCTCGCGCATCAGCGCATCGGTGGAGACTTCGTGCAAGGCCGCGGACGACATCGTGTGGGTGGGGCGGGGGTGGCAGGCCCGCGGGACAGTGACGAGGCGCGCACGATCGGTTGTTAAAAAACCGCGGTTCCAGCTGCCAGCTCATCGCTTGCGAGGCGCTTTTCGAGATTTCCCGGGATTTCTTCTTCCGCCGACGCGGCGCGGATGGACCGCGCGTCACCTCGCGCGGGGACTCGCGCGCGAGAGCAGGCAGGGTGGCGTTTTTAGGGTTCGCGAGACGAAGGTTGACGTATGCTATCGCCTTTCTAGCGAGCGGTAGGAACGTAAGACTTCCGCGTCGTGATCATGAACGGTCTCTCTATCGCCGGTCTCTCTATCGTCGTCCTTTTTTAAAAACGGCGCGGCGTCATCCGGCGAGTCTCCTCAGCGCCGCGCCGATTTCCCGCCGCGCCGCTTCGTCCGCGACGCCCATGCTCCTCAAATCTCGCTCCCCGAGGCGCAGAAGCCTGGACCCGTCCACCCCCCCCAGCCTGAACGCGTCGCGCCATTCGCCGAGTCCCTCCGCCGCGAGCCATCGGTCGACGTCCGCGCTCGTCCACGCGCGCGGGTCGCCGAGCAGCCGCCGGTCGAATTCGGCGAGCGCGGGGTCGCGCGGGGTCTCGTTCGTCGTCCGCGTTCTCGAGGCGTTCTCGAGAAACGCGCTCGCGTTCACGTCCGTGTTCTCGTCCTCCGTGACGGCTGCCTGCGGCGGCAACAAGACATCCACCAGGTTGGATCCGAGCGCGGCGGCGGCGGCGAACGCCGCGACGGGCGCGACGGCGCCGAGCGTCGCCGCCGCCGCGCCGCCCGTCGCGAAGAGCGCGAAGGCGAGCGACGGGAGGACGAACCCGAAGAGCGTGACGCCTCCGAACAGGAGCATCGCGGGCACGCCCACGGTGGCGAAGAACGCCAGGGGCAGGACCACCGATATTACCGAAAACGCCAGCTGCATCGCGAGCGCGGAGGCGACGGCGCCGGCGGTCCACGACGCCGCGATCGCCGCGCCGAGGGACACGAGCGGGTTTTCGCCCACCCACCGGATGAGCCGTCGCGCGGAAGGGCGCTCGACGCGCGTCTCGAGCCGGCGGCAGAACGCGCGCCAGCGCCCCCGCGGAGACTCGGAGTCGCCGTCGTCCGAAAACGCGGAGGCTGTCGTGTTGGGTCGCCGCGCGACGCGGCGACCGGGCGACGGCGTCGAGCGAAGCACCGGGTGGTCGTGTCGGAGTTGGTGGCTCACGCGCGAACCGCCGAGTCGAGAAGAGACCACTCGCCGCGTCCGCGCGCCGCGGGTGGCGACGGCGGCGCGAGACACGGGGCGGCGGTCGTGTGCCGCCGAGCCGAGGGGCACGGCGGAGCGCGACGCCACCGAGGCCATCGCGGCCATCGCGAGGTGCGACGAGTTGTGGCAGTGATCTCGAAGCATACGCACTGCGGACGATACCTTTCGTATTTTCGAAAATCGATGTGCGATGGGCACCCCGTTTTCGGCCGGCACACTCAGATCTGGTCGCACCTCGACCATCGCCATGGCGGGGTTGGAGTATGCGCCTCCCCCGGGGTTCGTGCCGCCCCCCGCGCGCGTGTCGGACAGCGTGAAAGTGCGTGTGCCTCGGAACGAGGCTGCGGTGGTGGAGTACCCGGTGCGTCAACGTCCGCCGATTCGGCCCAGATTTCCTCTCTTCGCGCGGCACTAACAACAGGCGTCTTCCGCCGTCCACGCATCGCCGCCCATCGCGACCGCTTCCGACTGACGCGCCCCATCTCCGCGCTCGTCCCTCGCATCGCCTCATCAGGGGTACGTCGTGGACGACGCGCGCGCGCTCGCTTCCCTCGGTGGCGGCCACGGCGTGAGTCAGGCGTGTTCCTCCGGGCGGGACGCGCCCAAACTCCTTCTGCGTTCGCGTCCGTCTGATCCGCTCGCGCGCCCGCTTCGCGCCGACCGCGCGTCCGCCAACGGCTTGGTCCTGCGAATCTCACGCAAAGACCCCGGCGCGGGGACTCGAAACGCGGGGGTTTTCGACGCCGGCGTGAGCATCGTCTCGGTGACGCGCGTGACGCACGCGTTCAGGTTTCGGCAGATGGCGGATTACCAGCACACGCGCGCCGCCGAGGACCCGACGCTCGCCGCGGTTTCGGGAATCGCGCCGAGCGCGGAACTCGCCTCGGACTCGCGCCTTTCTTTCGGACTCGCGACGACACACGCATCCGACACGAACGCCGTCGAGCGGGGAGGCGCGAACGACGTAACACACACGATCGACCCCACGATCGCGTACGTCTCGGTTCCGAAAGGGCACGCGTTCGCGATGCCCATGCCCGACGGCCCGGCGAGCGACCCGTTCCACGTCGCCGCGCGCGCCGACGCCGCGCTGCGCGGCGCGCCTCCCGCGCCGCGCGCGGACGGTAGTATCGAGCACGGCGGATTGATCGGCGGATTGATCGGCGGATTGATCGCCGCCCCCCCGGTTTCCTCGGTGAACCACCCCGAGGACTACCGCGCCGCGCGCTGGAAGCGCGCGCGCGAGACCGCCGCGCGGGGTCCCGGCGAGCGGACCGGCGGCGCCGCCGACCCGGTGCCGTTCGCGGTCGCCGCCGTCCCGCCGGCGCTCGCCGACGCGGAGGCGGCGGAGACGCGCGAGGCGCTCGGCGTCCCGAAGGCGGCCGCGGACGCGATCGCGGCCGCGTTCGAGCGGCGACCGGTGTGGGCGCACGACGCGCTGCTGGAAGCGTTGCCCGCGGAGACGCGCGGAAGCTCCGCCGCGGACATCGCGGCGATTGAAAAAGCCTTCCCGACGTTCGCGTTCCGGTTCAAGGACGGCCCGTTCCGGCGGCTGTGGACGCGGCGCGGGTACGACCCGCGCGCGCGCGCGCGCGACGCGAAGCTGCAGTGCCTGGAGATGCGCCTGGACGCGTCCTGGTTCGACGACGCATCGACGACGAACACGAAGGGGCTGCGGAACAGCGCCGCGCGCGTTTCGAGATCGCACAGGGAAACGCACGGGTTCGAGGCGCTCGCCGCGTCGGCGACGGCGCGCGACCGGAAAAAGCCCCCGGTCGCGACGCGGTACCCGCTGTACCAGCTGTGCGACGTCTCGCTTCCTGGCGTGCGCGCGACGCTGCAGACCTTCGAGAGGACGTGCGTTTCGGAGGAGGAGGAGCGGAGTTCGGAGAAGGGCGGCGAGGGCGAGGGGCCCGCGGCGGAAAGCGAGGCGAAGGCAAAAAAAAAGGCGAGGAAAAAGTGCTCGGCGACGTTCGGGTTCTTCTCAAAGGCGCGCTACAACCGCGTGCGCGCGTGCGTGCTGGCGGCGTGCGAGGCGGTGTACCGGGGCGAAGACCCGGTGCGCGCCGAGGCGGAGGCGCTCGCGGGGCTCGGGCCGGAGGAGGAGGACGACGAGGATCGGGACGGCGCCGTCGACGAGGACGAGGATGCGGAGGAGGAGGAGGAGGAGGAGGAGGAGGAGGAGGAGGGGGAAGAGGAGGAGGGCGAGGGCGAGGGCGAGGATGACGACGACATTCGCGACGACGACGACGGCGACGACGGCGACGACGACGACGACGACGACGACGATGGAGACGTCACCGAGGACTGCGACTCTGATTCCGGCGGCGGGAAACGCGCGAAGCTGTCGCCCGTGACGGTGGACGCCGTGCGCGCGGTGCTGAGCGGGGCGCCCGCGGACCTCGAGACCGCCATCCGCGAGTCCGCGGGCTTCGACGCCGGGCAGGAGATGGAGGACGACGAGTACGACGTGTTCGGCGAGGACGACGACGAGGAGAGCGACTGACGAGACGCGCGCTTGAAAATCTCGCGCGTTCTCGCGCGAACGACGCTTGGTCGTTACGGTCACACATAATCCACCTCACATAAAATAGCTATGCGATATCGAGACGCGCGACCCGTACTCGACCGCGGTCCGCCGGAGACTACTTCTTTTCCTGCTCGGCGGGCGCGGGGGTTTTGTCGAGCCCCAGGAGCTTCCCCGGCGGCGAGTCCGCGAAGAACTCCTCCAGCACCCACGCGAGCGTCGCCGTGGGCAGGACATCCGTGAACGGCAGCGCCTCCTCGACGAAGCCCAGGGACGCGATGGCGTTCGAGCGGAACAGCTGGTTCAGCAGGAACGCCTCCAGCGGCGCGTACGCCGCGTCCGAGAGCTCGCCCAGCCCGGGGAACAGGAACGACGAGTCGCCCAACCCGTCGATCACCAGGCACACCACCAGCTTGGCCCACGCCTCGGGGGGGATGGACTCGACTTTGCGCTGCGCCGCCTCGGACGCCGCCTTCGACGCGCGCGCCATCGCCTTGCGCTCCTGCGCCTGGCGGACCTTCCGCACCTCGCCGGCGACCCAGAAGTACGCCAAAGTGCTCACCACCGGGAACCAGATGGGCAGGTTGCCGTCCGCGTCCTTCGCCGCCTCCTCGAACGGGTTGCTCAGCCCGAACAGGGACAGCTCGAAGAGCGCCGGCGCCGCGGAGAGAGCCTCGGCGGCGGCGATCGGCTCGACCGCCCCCAGCGGGACCGCGCGGGGGGGAGGGACGCGCGTCCGGCGTGAAGCGCCGAAACCGACGCGCGTGGCGTGCGGGCTGGAGGAAGATACCGAGACCGCGCCGGCGTCGTGCACGCGGCCGGCGCGGGCGTTCCCCGCGGGACCGGGGACGACGCGCGCGGTCCTCGCGAAAGAAAGCGTGGTGGCCATGCTCATCGCGATGTGCCGCGCAGGTGGATGTGAAGCGTTAAGAGGTGCGAGGCAGCAGAGGTCGATGACATCGTCGCCACGCTGGCTCGAACGAACGTCCGAACGCGAGCGAGCGCGATTTCGTGCCCGGGCCAGGGTTTCGATACGTGTCTCGTCACTCCGGCGGGCGCGAACCACGATGCAGGCGCTGGTGAGGCTCGCGCGGCGCACGGCGTTGTGCCCCGCGTTCGGGGACACGGCATGCGCTCGCGGAAGCTCGGTGGGTTGGACCGCGCGCGGCATCTCGGGGTCCTGCGCGGCTCGGTCCAGCGAAGGCCTGAACGCGTTCCTCGATCCGATTCGGTTCTTGCCGGAGGACAAGCAGAAGGATGAGGTGAGCGGGCGCGAGTGGGAGGCGCGGGAGCTGCGCTTGAAGTCGTTCGAGGACCTGCACGGGCTGTGGTACGTGCTGGTGAAGGAAAAAAACATGCTGCAGACGGAGAAATACGTCGCGCGCGCCAACCGCGTGCGCATGCGCTCGGCGCAGAGGATAGGTCAGGTCAGGCGATCGATGGCGAAGATCAAGCTGGTGTTGAGCGAGCGTGCCATTGAAGACGCGGGGGACGACCCGGCGACGAGAAGGCGGTTCATGCGGATCATCAACGCGAAGTGATCGCGCGGACGGTGAAGACGGCACGTGATGCGATAGTCACGAGACGTATCCGAGTCAAACGCGCCCCGGCGAGCTAGTTTACGGCTACCGTGTTACAAGTATTACTATTGCCCCTACAGTCTCTCCGCGGCGGCGGCGCCCGCGTCGCCGCCGCCTCGGTCGCCGCCGCGACCCCCCTTTTCTCCCCGCCACTCCTCCGCGTCAATCTCCGCGAGCAGGAGCCCTTCCTGCGTCGCGCCGAGCGCCTCCACGAGATTTGGCTCGCGCAGGGACATGACGCACGAGCACCCCGTGAACGTGATGCCGCGCTCCTCGCCCACGCGGTTGGCGCACACGAAGTGACACTCGTGTTTTTCGCCGACGAGCGGCGCCAGCCGGTTGAGCCAGTACGTCATCACACTCCGCGGGTCCACCGGGGCGAAGGTCGCCGGGTCGTCGTCCGGGTGGCCGTTCGTCCACGCGCTCGCGAACAGCAGCAGCGAGGAGCCGTGCGCCTTCACCGCGGTCGCGAGCTCGTACGCCTCCCAGGGCGCCTCGAACTCGCGCGGATTGATGTCCATGCACACGCCCAGCGTCGCGCGCACGCGCGCGAACGAAGCGTCGTTTTCGTTTTCCCCCGAGACTCCGCCGTCGTCGCCGAAAGGCTCGCGGCGCGCGTTTCGCACGGGTATGTCCACACACGTGAACCCCGAGCCCTCACGCGCCCAGGTCTTGTCCACCACGTACAGGAAGCTCTTGTGGTAGTGTGTCAGCGTGTTCCCGTCGGGGCCCACCGCGACCAGCGCGTTGTACAACACGTCGGCGTCGGCGTCGGCGCGGGCGGCGCCTTCGTTCGGAATCTTGGGCACGCGCCTCGGGTACCCGCACAGCACCGTGCACCCCAGCCGCACGGCGTGCTTCGCGCACCAGCGCACCGTGGGGCCATCGTCCGTTTCCGCGACCCGCGAGACGTCCGCGACGTCGTCGAAGCAGTACCCGCTGAAGGCCATCTCGGGCAGCAGCAGGATGTGCACGCCGTCGTCTCGAGTCAAACGCGCCAGGTGCTCATCCGCGGTTCGCATGCCCGACGCGGGGTCGCCGTGGACCGGGTCGGTCTGGAGGCACGCGACCTTGAGTCGAACCATCTCCGCGGCAGTGACGCGCCGACGTCCCCCGCTCCCGGTCCCGGTCAGGCGCGTGGACCTCTGCTGCGCGAGGTGTCGAACGAGCGAGTCATCACGACATTTTACCGCAGGAGTGTGCAGACGAAAACGAGGACAAATCGATCGATACCGCCGCCGCTCCGCTTTTTCCCAGGCGGCGGCGGCCAGTCGTCGCCACTCCACACACGCGCGCGCACTCACTCGGCGCGCCGACCGCCGGACGCTCGCCTGCCGTGCGAGCTTTCCTCTGCTTCACCCGCGTTTGACCGAGCGTCTGCGCGATGATCTCCGCCATCGCGTGGCTGCCCTTGGGCGTGGCGGCCGAGAATCCGCAAAAGGCGGAGGCGCCCGAAGAAGAGCTCGCCGAGCTGGCGGCTCTCGCGGAGAAGCGGGGCGACCTCGGGGCGATGCGGCGCGCCGCCGACCACGGCGAGGACGGCTCCGACGACGAGTGGGAGGAGATGGGGAGCGACGAGCTCGCGGAGATGGAGGCTGAGAACGCGTCCGACGACTCCGAGGACGACGCCGAGGACGATCCGGATGCGGGGAAGAAAGCTGCGAAACGCGCGGCGGCGGTTGCGGCGGCGGCGCACGGCGGCGCTAGCATCGACGCCGCCATGGCCGAGCTCGACATGGACAAGTACGACGACGAGGACGATGCGGACGTCAACGCCGCGCGTCTTTTCGGGGGCGGGCGCGCGACGTTCCACGACACGAACGACGAGGACCCGTACATGACGGTGAAGGATGAGGAGGATGAGGAGGACGAGGACTATCCCGACGACTTCACCGTGCGCGGCACGGACTTGGTGATGCTCGCGGCGCGCACGGACGACGACGTGTCGCACCTGGAGGTGTACGTGTACGAGGAGCCCGTTCTGAACGGCACGGACGAGGGCAACCTGTACTGCCACCACGACTTGCTCCTGCCCGCGTTCCCGCTGTGCGTCTCGTGGATGGACTGCCCGACGGATGGAGGGGAGGGGCGCGCCAACCGCGTCGCCGTCGGCACGATGTACCCCGGCATCGAGATCTGGGACCTCGACGTGATCGACGCGGTCGAGCCGGTCGCGACGCTGGGCGGGTACGAGGACGACGACATCCGGGGGGGCGGCGGAAGCGAGGACGAGGACGAAGAGGATGCGCCTCGAAAAGGCGGGAAAAAGGCGTCGAAGAAGGCTGGGAAAAAAAAGGGGTCGCGCGAGCGAAAGAAGAAACCGGCGCTCAAGACGGACGGCCACTCCGACGCGGTCCTGGGTTTGTCCTGGAACGCGCAGTACCGCAACGTGCTCGCCTCGGCGTCCGCGGACCACACCGTGCGCGTGTGGGACATCTCCACGCAGAAGACGCAGCACGTCTTAAGGCACCACGACGGGAAAGTGCAGGCGGCGGAGTGGAACCCGGCGGAGCCCACCGTTTTGCTCTCGGGCGGCTTCGACCGCCGCGCGTGCGTGGTGGACGCGCGCGCGCCGGAGAAGGCGGCGATGGCCTGGGACGTGCACGCGGACGTGGAGTGCGCGGTGTGGAACCTGAACGAGCCCACGTCGATGCTGGTGAGCAACGAGAGCGGCGCCGTGCTCTGCCTGGACACCAGGAAAGGCGCCGGGTCCGCGCCCGTGTTCACGCTCGAGGCGCACGAAAGGGCCACCACGTCGCTCTCGCTGTGCCCCGGCGCGCCGGCGCTGCTGCTGACGTGCTCCACGGACAAGATGCTCAAGCTGTGGGACATCGCCGGCGGGAAGCCCTCGCTCGTGGCGACGAACAACCCGCAGATCGGCGCGGTGTTCAGCGCGGGGTTCGCGCCGTCCGTGCCGTACCTCGTGGGGTGCGCGGGGAGCAAGGGCGAAGTCGCCGTCTGGGACATCCTCGCCGACGCCGCCGTCGCCGAGGGGCCGTACGGCGCGCGGCTCGAGAAGTTCAACCGCGCCGCCGCGCTCGCCGCCGCCGAGAAGGGCGAGAAATGAGGGAAATCGCGCGTCGTCGCGCGTACCGCGCCGCGCGCTTCACGCGTTTGTAGTCACGAGATGAACCTAATCACCGACGTACGCGTGGCGTTACCCTTCTTCATGAGCTACGTACGATACCAAAGGAAGACTACTCGATACGTAGACGAGCTCCTTTGAAAGGAGCTCACGCGATCCGCCGACTACCGGCTGAGTCGCTCGTACTTCTCCTGCAGACCCGCTTCGCGCGCCCGCGCGGCGGAGGCGAGTTCCATGAGCGTCTCGATGCGGCGCGGCGCGGCTCTCTGCTCGCGCTCGTGCAGGCGCTCGTACGACGCCTTCTCCTCCCTCGCGGCGGCCAGCGCGTCGCCGGTTTCTCCGAGCTTCGAAAGCAGAGCCTCGGCGCGTTTCTGCAGCCCCGCGGTGAGCAGGCCCGCCTTGTGCTCCAGCTTGGCGACGCGCTTGGCGTCCGCCGCCGCCGCCGCGGCGAGCGACGCGAGCTCGCGCTCGAGGAGCGCGACCCTCTGCGCCTTCGACAGCGACTTCCTCGCGACCAGCTGCCCGTCGCCGCCCACCGCCATCTCTGCGCGCGCGCTCGCCAGCGCCTCCGCGATCGCCGCTGGAGAGACGTCCGCGTGCCCCATCTCGGCCCGCACCTCCGGGACCTCCGCCGCAACGAGCGCCGCGGCGGCGGCCATCTCGCTCTCCTCGACGCGCGGCAAGTCGGGCGCCGCCTCCGCGGCGCGCGCCTTCTCGCCTCGCGGCGGGTACCGCGCGGCGTCGTGCGCGAGGAGAGAAGCGAGCTCGGCGGCGATCAGCGTCGAGGCGGTCGAGAGCGCCGAGGCGCCGATCGAACCGCCCGCGTTTAGCTCGCTCGGCGACGCCTCCGTCGCCGGCCCCCTCGACCCGGGAGGGGGCCGCGGCAAGTCTCGACGGATCACCGCCGACCGCCGGCGGAGCGCGGCAGCCTCCTCTTCGCGCTTTCGTTCCGCCTCGCGCGCGCGGATATCCGCCAGGTCCTCCTCCATTTCGTCCGCGCCGTCGCCCTCGTCGTCCTCCGCCTCCTCGGGCGCGTCGGGAACCTCGACGCGGTACTCGTTCGCGGGCGCGGGCAACGAAGCCAGCCCGTCCCGGAGCTCGTCCCGCGTCGCCGCCGCGCGCCGCTCGGCGTCGCGCGCGGAGAAGACTCGCGACGCGTCGGAAGGAAACGCGCGCGCGTCGTTTATGCGCAGCGCGTCGCGGAGCGGCGTCGCCGACACGGAAGCCGCGCCCGAGCGCGCGGGCGTGGCGCCCGCCGCCATGGGGTTGGGCGTGGGCGCGTCGCGGCGCGCGGGCGTGATCCCCGAGAAGTCCGAGCCCGCCAGCGAGACGTTCTCGCCGCCGAGCAGCGGCGTCTGGCCCTTGGACAAAACCGCGAGGTGCGCGGCTTCGCGCAGAATCGCGTCGTGGCCGCCGGCGCTCGGCGTACGCGCCGGCGTCGCCGCCAGGCCCGCGCCCGGAAGCGCGCTCGCGCGCGCGTAGTCGCCCAGAAGCGTCCCGCCGGGCGTGTCCTCGACGCCCGGCTCGAAGTCCGCGGCCATACCCCCGGCTCCGGCTCTACCCAGCTTCGCGATCTCCTCCAGCTCGCGCTCGGAGACGCGCGGCGCCGGGAGCACGAGCGCGTTTCGGCGGCGCACCGCGCCGGGGTCGTTGAGGTTCGCCGCCGTACGCGCGGCGCCGAGCGCGTCGTGCCTCTCCGCGATTTGCGCCCGCTTGGCGTCCTGCTTGCGCAGCTGCTCCTCCAGGTCCTTCTTCCTCGGGCCCTCCATCTCCTCCATCGTCACGGGCTTGAACGCGCTCTCATCGAACGCCGCGGGTTGCGCGGCGCGCTCCTCCGAGACGTCGTAGAACCCCGGCGCGGGTTTCTTCTCAAACGCGATCTCCGCGTTGTAGTCCAGCCCTTTGGCGCGCTTCGCGCGCTTCACTGTCTCGATGCCCGCGGCTTTCAGCTCGCGCTTCTTCTGCAGCGACGCCAAACGACGCGCCTCCTCCAACTGTTTCTCCCGCGCTTTGCGCTTGGCTTTCTTGCCCTTGGTGTTGGCGAGCCTCGCGCGCGCCTCGCTGAGCATCTCCTTCTCGTCCTCGTCCATGTCCACCGCGTCGGGGCGCGCGGGCTTGGACTCGGGGTTGGGGTCGATCTCGCCCGGGCGAAGCCTCCGCGGGTCATCCGCGGGGTCGTAGTCCTCGTCCCTCTGCGCCGCGGCGTCCAACAGCTTCTCGTACCGCTCCAGGCACTGCGCGGGCGTCCGGCCCACGATGGGCGCGATGGTGCGCCACTGAGTGGGCATGAGCTTGGCGAGGTGCAGAAGTTTCTCATCCTCCTCCCGGGTCCACTCCGTCTTCTTGATGCTCGGATCCAGCCACTCGTACCACCGCGCCTTGCACTGCTTCGCGGACTTGCGAACCAGGAGCGAGGAGATGCGCGCCCACTGGTTCTTGCCGTACTTCATCACCGCCGCCTTCAAGATCTCATCCTCGGTGTTCTTCCACACGCCGCCCTTGATCATGATGCGCATGGCGGGGACAGGGGCTCGACCGCACCCTCGGGTGCGGCGTCCACTGGCTGGCTGCTTTCGACGGGCACCCGACGCGGAGTGCGGGAACGCCGCGCCCGGAGACTCCGCCTGCGTCCGCGGGTCTCACGCGCCTCGGCCTGTGCCCGACGGCGCGAGATTTCAATTCCAGAAAGCGCCGTCGTCTCTCTCGAGGGGTTTGGGCTATTTTACGAATCGACCCGGAGAACCGATGGAAAACGCAACATTTCTTTGAGTCACAGACGGTGGTTCGCGCCGACTCGTCATCCCATTTTCCGAGACTGAAAAAACGCGTTCCGTGATTTCTGCCGTTTCGCGTCGACTTCCGAGAAACCGCTCGTGAGACGGTTGGACGCTGCCGCGCCACGGCCATTAGTGCGCGCGCGTGTACGTTCGAACGCGCGCAACAGCGGTACCAGCGACGGCGGTCGCTGCACACACTTCAGGCGAAAGCTCTCCCGTCGTCGGCGGCGCTCTCGCGTTTCTCAGGTCGGAGAGACACCGCGGGTCGTGCGCGTCGCGCCTCGGATTTGCACACCGTCGTTGTTCGCGCGCTCGTGACGGCAAATTGCTCCACGATGGCCAAGGTGTTCGAGAAGGCGATGGACAGCCTGAAGGGCCTGGTCCATGACTCCACGATCGAGATCCACTCGCAGGCGGAGGTCACGAGGTAAGCGTCCTCTCCGATGATCGCCATCGGCCCCACGCGCGCGGCCGCGGCCGCGGTGATCCCCGCGCGGCGCGAAAAAAACGTTCGCTTTTTCGTTCGGCTACCCGCAAGTTCCCCCTCGCGAATCACGCCGGGCGACGCGAGACGCGCTGAGGCGACGCGCGCGTCCTCCAAACCGCCTCGATCGCCCCACGACTGACCCACGACTCTTCCGCGCACCACAGGGCTTGGTTACTGCGACGCCGTGCGGAGATCAGCGCCTCCATCGCCGCGGACTCCAGGTTTGTTCCCCCGTCCAACCATCCTTTCCCCTGCCGAAAAACGTCCCGTGACCGCCAGTCACGAAAAAACCGTCTCCGCTGCGCCGCGCGCCCGCCGCGGCGTACTCACCTTCCCTCGACTCTCACGCGACAGGGCACGGGACGCGAAGCGCAGGAGGCGCGACGAGTCCGCGAAAGAAACCCAGGCGTCCGCTGAGGCGGACAAGGAGAACGGCGAGAAGCCCGCGCCCAAGCGGCGCGGACGCGCCGCCGGAGGCGTAAACGGAAAGTCCCCCCCGGCGGAGACAAAGGCGCCGCGCGCGCTGGCGGAGGCGTCGCCCGCGCGCGCGAACGAAACGGAGCCCGAGCAGCCTGCGTCCTCGGGGAAGAAGAGCACGCGCGCGGAGCGCGCCGAGGCTCGCGCGGCGGCCACGGGGGAGGCGAGCGGCGGCGGCGCGGGGCTTCAGGCGAGACTCGGGAAGACCAGTCCCGCCTCCGTGTCCCGCGAAGGTCCGCGTCGCGAAGGTCCGGAGGCGGATGTCATCGAGATCGACCTGATTTCTCCCGCCTCGGTCGCGGGGAAGGAAGAGGCTTCCGCGGCGAAGGCGGCGAAGGCGGTGAAGGCGAAGACACCCGCGCCCGACGCGTCGAACCGCGGCGACGGCTCGCAGCCGTCGTCGCGCGGGCCGACCACCCGGAGCGCCGGCAAGTCGGCGTCCGGCTCGAAACGCCCCGAAGACGACACGCGCGCGGCGGCGGTTTCGGCGCGCGGCGCGGGGAAGACGCCCGGTCGCCCCCCCGCGGACGTCGCCGCGACGCCCGTCGCCGCGACGCCCGAAACGTCCGTCCCCGCGAAGACGCCAGAGGCTGAGAAATCCTTCGGGAAGAAGCTGGCGGCTGTGGCGAATGAGGCTGAAGAAAAGGCGCGCTTCTCGGCGGCGCGACTCTCGGCGGCGGAGGCGGAGGCGCCGCTCTTCTCCAACGCGCTGTTCGAGGCGTCGGCGCGGAAACAACCGACCGAGACGCGCGTCGATGAGGAAGAGACAGCCGCGCCCGCGGAGCTCCCGGAGCCCGAGCCGGAGGCGCCGCCGCCTCTGCCCAAGCTCGCGCCGGACCTGATGACGTCGTTCGTGCCTCTGGCGGGGTACGAGGAGAAACCCGCCGCGCCGGCGAGCGAGAAGAAGGCGGAGAGCCGGCTCGGGGCGCTGCGGCAAGCCGAGGCTGCGAAGAAGGCGGAGACGCGGCGCGAGGAGGAGCGGCGCGCGCGCAAGGAGGCGATGATGGCGGCCAGGCAGGCGGCCACCGCGGCGAAGCCCAAAGCGGCGCCTTCGCCCGCGGCGCCCGCGGTGGGCGCTGGCGGCGCCGCCGCGGGGAGCGTGATGGAGCGCCTGCAGCGCGCGATGGAGTCGCGCTCGCGCCTCGAGGCTGAGAACCGCGCGAAGCTCGAGGCGGACCAGAAGCGCGTGGAGGAGGAGCGCCGGCGGCGCGAGGCGGATGCCGAGGAGCGCCGGCGCCAAAAGGAGGCTGAGGAGGCGCGCGAGCGCGAGGAGAAGAAGCAGCGCCAGGAGAAGATGCTGAAGATGCGCAAGGAGCAGGAAGAGGCGCAGCGCGAGGTTGAGGAGAAACAGGCGCGCGTGCGCCGTCTGCTGGAGGAGCAGGACCGGGCGAAGGCGGCGGGCGCCGCGTCCGTCGGGGCGAAGCGCAAGAGCGGCGCGACTCCGGCGCGGATCGATTCGGCGGAGGAGAAGAAACGGAGGTTACAGAGCTTCATGGCGAACAACCGCGCGAACGCCGCGCTCGCCGCGAGCGGCGGCGCGCCCGGCGCCACCGCGGTGGCCGCTAAGCTGACGAACGCGGACCCCCCGGCGCGCGACGCCTCGGCGGCGCGCACGCCGTCGGCGAAGCCCGCGCTTTCGGGCGCGCCGGCGGAGTTTTCGTACCAGATCTCGCCGTACCGCGAGAACTCGGACTCGGAGTCGGAGGAGGACGACGCGCGGCCGCGCAAGCCCATTCCCGGCTGGGCGCAGTCCGACCAGCTCGCGCCCTGCCTGTACAGGCAGGCCAAGGTGGACCCGGATGAGATTTTCGTGAACCCGTCCAAGACGTGCTCGCTGGACGCCGTCTTCGCCGCGCGCGCCTCGTCCAAGAGCCGGCGGTCGAGCTCGGGGAACTGGTTCCACGACCGGCTGACGTGGAAGGAGGAGGTGTCGTACAAGCGCGAGATGGGGTTCATCGGGGCGGCAGAGCTGTAGACGAGGTGCTTTCGGGCGGCGCGCGCTTTCGGGCGTCCCGCGGGATTGTGTCAATCACACGCATCACACGCGAGGGTGGGAACGTTACTCTCCGCGAATCGCGCGGTTCGCCGCGGCTCGAGGCTGACCGACGCGTACGTATTCGTACGCAATCGAACCCCGGTGAACACGAAATACTCGTTCTCGTGTTCACCGGCGTGATGATACGTATCCTCACGCGACCACGGGTAGGCCCTGTTCATCCAGCGCCTCGACGCGGGGGAACACCGCCATCTTCTTGACGGCGCTCCCCGGCTTCAAGCCGCCCCACCGGACGCGCTCGTCGAACGTCCCCTCGCCCAACGCCATGTTCTCGCCAACCTCCGCCATCTTGTCGGGCAAGAAGGGCTCGAGCAGCACGCAGGCGATCCTGAGAGTCTCCAGGCACTGGTACAGCACCGCCGCGAGCTCCTCCTTCTTGGCCTCGTCCTTGGCCATGCGGAAGGGCTCCGTCTCGGTGATGAACAGGTCCACCTTCACCACGAGCGCGAGCGCCGCGGCGGCGGCGCGCGGCAGCTCCATGTTGTCCACGCAGCGCGCCACCTCGTCCGCCGCCTCCTTCGTCAAGGTGGGCCAGTCGAACCCAGGAAACGCCATGCGTTCGCCCCCCCCGGTTTCCGCGACTTCCGAGGGCACGATACCCCCCTCGTAGTACTTGTTCACCATCGCCGTCGTGCGGCTCAGCGAGTTCCCGAGCGTGTTCACCAGGTCCGTGCCGTACACCTCCTGCACGCGCGCCGACGCGAAGTTAGCGTCCTGGCCGGCGATGGGACCCTCCGCCAGCAGGAAGTACCGGAACCCGTCCAGGCCGTAGTGCGCCACGTACCGCTCGATCGCGTCCAGGTCGACGAAGTTCCCCAGGCTCTTGCTCATCTTCTTCCCGTCGCGGATCCAGAAGCCATGCGCGTGCACGCGCTCGGGCAGGGGCATGTCCAGCGCCATGAGCAGCGCTGGCCAGATCACCGCGTGGAACCACGAGATCTCCTTCGCCATGACGTGCACGGACGCGGGCCAGTACTGCTTGAGCTCGCCCGCCGCGCGGCGCACCGCGGCGTCGCCCTCGCCGGGCGTGCCTTCGCCGTCCGCCTCGGCCAAACCGAGCGCCGTGATGTAGTTGAGCAGCGCGTCAATCCACACGTAAATCACGTGCTTCTCATCCCCCGGCATGCCCACGCCCCAGGTGAAGTTGGTGCGGCTGATGGGCACGTCGTTCAGGCCGCCCTTCAGGCGCTCCACCATCTCGTTCCGCCGCGCCGGGGGGGTGAGGAAATTCGGGTTCGTCTCGTGCAGCTCCTCCAGCTGCTCCTGAAACGCGCTCAGCTTGAAGTAGTAGTTCTCCTCGGACGACCGCACCATGTCCTTCCCGGAGATGGGCGACTTGTAGTCCAGCTCCTTCGCTTTCGTCTCGGTGTAGTACTCCTCCTGGCCCTCGTCGTACCACCCCTCGAACTGCCCGAGGTACACCGCGTCCTTTTCCTTCAGCAGCTCCACGAATTTCTTCACCTGGTTCACGTGCGCGGCGTCCGTGGTGCGGATGAACCCGTCAAACGAGATGTTCATCCGCTCCATCACGTCGCGGAAGTACGCCGAGTTCTCATCCGCCAAAGCCTGAGGCTCGACGCCCTTCTTCTCCGCGCTCTGCTCCACCTTCAGCCCGTGCTCGTCCGTGCCGGTTAGGAAGAACACGTCCTTGCCGCGCGAGCGCTGGAACCGCGCGTACACGTCCGCCACCGTGCTCGTGTACACGTGCCCGATGTGCGGGCGGTCGTTGACGTAATAGATGGGCGTCGTCACGAAGCACTTTTCGGGAGCGTCGGTCGCGGCGCCGGCGTGCGCCGCGGCGGACGCGACGTGCGCGTTCCGCTCGCTGGACAGACGCGCGGTCACGGAGACGCGGCGTGCCACGACGGGCGCGACCGCGCGCCTGGCATGAAGCGAGCGCGCGCGGGGGGCGAGCAGGCCGCGCGCGGCGAGGCGCGCGCCCGCGGGCTGGAGCTTGGCGAGCATCTGCCGATCGTCGGAAACGCGTCGTGTGGATAGACCGGCGCTCGAGCGTGGAGGACGCGGGGACGAACGAAGGCACGTGCTTCCTGGACTCGGGGCTCGGGCGGGCACTACCGGTGACGTGCGCTCGGGGAGAAGCGTGGCGTCGGCGCGGGGCACTGTCGACGCGTTGCGGCGGTAACACGAGCGCTATCGAGTGGGCGCCGGCTCGGCCACGTCGCTTCAAGGGTGTCGAGTTTCGTGAAATCGTGTTCGCTGAAAGACCAAAGATGCAGCTGTTTTTCGAATCCCGAGGTCGCAGGTTCAAACGTGCCGACTTCTCGGACAGAACGACGCGCGCGGGAGTCATGCCGCCCAAGCGCGCGGGGGGCAAAGCGCCCGATGAGGGCGTGAACAACGCCCTGAAGAAACTCAAGGACGGGCGCGACGGCAGGACTGGCTCCATCGACTTGGTGCTCGCCAAGGTGCACGCGCTGGAGGCGGCGGTGAAGCGCCAGCCCGAGATACGCAAAACGCTCGCGGATCTGAACCTGACCGAGGCGTACCGCGAGGTGGTGGACCTCCCCGGGCGGGAGGTGGCTGCGGCCATCGAGCAGGTGATGGTGGCCATCGCCAAGAACGTGCTCGACGGCGAGGGGTTCGGGTACTCGCTCCCCTCGCGCGGCGCGAACGACCAGGTGTACCTCGACCAGCTCGACCGCATCGTGCTCAAGGACAAGCACGCCTTCACGAGTTTCAGCAGCACGTCGTCCGTGCGCAAGGTGGCGATCCTCACGCGGGTCATGCAGCTCGTGCACGGCGTGCTGAGCCGGGGCATCCACGTCACGAAGCGTGACTTGTTCTACACGGACGTCAAGCTGTTTAAGGACCAGAAGGACTCGGACGCCGTGCTGGATGATATCTCGTGCCTGCTCGGGTGCACGCGCAACTCGCTACACGTGGTGGCGTCGGAGAAAGGCGTGGTGGTGGGCAAGCTCGTGTACAACGAGGACGGGGACGAAATCGACTGCACGAAGATGGGCATCGGCGGCAAAGCCATCCCGTCGAACATCGACAAAGTCACGAACTTCCGGTCGGACGCCAAGTTCGTGTTGCTCGTCGAGAAAGACGCCGCGTTCATGCGTCTGGCCGAGGACCGATTCTACAACCGCTTCCCGTGCGTCATCATCACCGCCAAAGGCCAACCCGACGTCGCGACGCGCCTGTTTCTGAGCAAGCTGAAGCGCGACCTGCGCATTCCGGTGCTGGCGCTGGTGGACGCGGACCCGTACGGGCTGAAGATCATCTCCGTGTACATGCAGGGCTCGAAGAACATGGCGTTCGACAGCGCGAACCTGACGACGCCGGACATCAAGTGGCTGGGCGTGCGGCCGTCGGACCTGGACAAGTTCAACATCCCCGAGCAGTGCCGGCTGGAGATGTCGGCGAAGGATATCGAAACCGGGCAGCACATGCTGAAGGAGGATTTCATCCAGCAGAACCCCGAGTGGGTCAAGGAGGTGGAGATCATGCTCCAGACGAAAACCAAGGCGGAGATCCAGGCGTTGTCGTCGTACGGGTTCCAGTACCTCTCGGAGGTGTACTTGCCGCTGAAGCTGCAGCAAGGGGACTGGATCTGAGACGCGCGAAGTGCCGCGAGCGCGTGTGACAAGTGGTGCCGAACGCGTCACGAGCCGCGTCGTGTGTGGTACGAGTACTAAACCCCGCGCGAGGAAGTCGCGCGCTAAAGTATTACGGAAGTCTACGCGCTATAGCTCCAAAAACGGCGTAAAACGCTCTACTCGGCTTTCCGTTTGGTCCCCACCCTGGGTTCCGCCTCGATCGTTCGCCCTTTGCCCTCCTTGTGCGCCTTGTACGCGGCGGCGAGCTTCTCGATGCACTCCTTGGACGCGACGGCGTGGT
>Ga0181560_10000671_pt1 | contig 31460 bp, 34 predicted proteins | sample 011ome_20_FD_133751 | JGI IMG/M metagenome (GOLD analysis project Ga0181560, IMG submission 133751) | Coastal salt marsh microbial communities from the Groves Creek Marsh, Skidaway Island, Georgia - 011509CT metaG (megahit assembly) | ecosystem: Environmental > Aquatic > Marine > Intertidal... | reverse complement strand
TTTGACCCATGTCACCGAAGTTTGTGACCGAATCGTCTTATTAGAAAAAGGGAAAATATTGAAAGACATCAAGACAACGCCCTCTACCTTGAAAGAACTGGAATCGTATTTTAGTTTTAAAGAATAAAGAAATATACTAAAAGCCCTCTTTTTCAGTTATTATCTAGCAAGCTTACACCGATGTTTTTAAGGCCTTACACTTTTTTGTTTACCACATTGTTCTTTTTTTCTTTGCTGTCTTGTAGTACAACAAAAAAGGGAGTATTGAATCAAGGCTATCACGCTTTGACAACCAAATACAACGTATTGTTTAATGGAAAAGAAGCCTTTACTGTAGGAGAAGCCATTTTAGAAGAAGCGTTAGAAGACAATTTTTATGAACTACTTCCTGTAGAACCGATTAATTTACGTGGGGAAAACATCGATGAAACGACGATTGTTCCCGGCTTTGATCGCGCCGAAGAAAAAGCGGTAAAAAGTATTCAGAAGCATTCCATGAACATCAATGACATCCAGTACAATAGTCAAATGGATGAGGCCTATCTCCTTTTGGGAAAAGCCCGCTATTTTGACCGTCGTTTTTTCCCAGCCTTGGAAGCTTTTAATTATCTTTTAGAGAGCGGGGCAAATCCGTCCAATTATGTAGAGGGAAAAATTTGGAGAGAAAAAACAAACATCCGTTTGCGGAATGTAGAGCTTGCTATTGACAATTTGACGCCTCTTGCACGATCCTTAGTTCCAAACAATCGATTTTATCCTCAGGCCAATGCCACTCTTGCCGATGCCTATATAAATTTAAAGCAATTGGATTCTGCATCTTTTTATATCAAAAGAGCCGCTTTGAAAGAACCTAAAAGGGAAAATAAGGCACGGTATTTATTCATTACAGGACAACTTTTTGAAAGCTTGGACAAAAGAGATTCTGCGCAATGGGCCTATTCGGAGATTCTGGCATTAAAAAGAAAAGCACCCAGAAAATTTTTAATTCAAGCGGAAATCAAAACCCAAATGGAAGAGGAGGAAATGGGTTTTGAAGAACGTGTCGGAGCGATGCAAAAACTATTGAAGAACTATGAAAATCAGCCATTTGAACACATATTAAATCGAGCGATAGCGAAGCTCTATTTACAACAAAATCAAGACAGCCTTGCGCTAGATTATTTTAACAAGTCTATGACATCGACTTTTTTGGATTCGTACACGGAGATCGAAAATTTTCAAGATCTTGCCGACTATCATTTTGCAAAAGGGGCCTATCTGAAATCTGGAAGCTTCTTAGATAAATTACTACCTCTTTTTGACGAAAAAACGACAGCCTATAAAAAATTAAAAAGAAAACGAGACAATTTAGACGAGGTCATCGCGTATGAAAAAACCGTTCAGGATACGGATAGCCTTATAGGGCTTATGTCTTTATCACAAGCGGAACAGTTGGCCTATTTTGAAAACTATATTGAAGAAAAGCAACAAAAAGAAATCTTGCAACTCCAAGAAGAGAATGCCGAAAAAAGATTTCAATTTTTAAACCGTACAAAAACCGCTTTTTATTTTTACAACCCGAACCAACTTCTTCAAGGGAAACAAACCTATTTGGCCAATTGGGGAAACCGTCCCAATGTGGACAATTGGAGAAGTGCCAGTGCGATTATAAATCTGAGCCTCGAAGAAGAAAATGGCGAACTTTTGAAAGAGGGTACGGCATCAATTATTCAAGAAACTCCAGAAAGTTTTATTGCGGAATTGCCCAAAACAGAGAGGGAGAAAGACAGCCTGATCCTACTCAACCAAAAAGCGTATTTACAGTTGGGAATGATTTATAAAGAAAAGTTTAATGACTTTCCTTTGGCGCAACAACGCCTGCAAAAAGTATTGTCCTTAGACCCGACAGACGAGATCGCTGTGCAAGCGCTCTACCACCTTTACCGAATGGAAGAGCAAGAGGAATCCACAAATGCGGATACGTACAAACAACAATTGATCGCAAATTATCCGGAGACCCCCTTTGCACGATTGTTGTCAGATCCTGAAAATTACGATACCTCAGGAATGATTACACCTGAAACCTTATATGCCAAAGCACTGGACTTATTCGAAAACCAACAACTTTTAGAAACCTTAGAATCCCTAGAGGAGCTGACCGTTCTGGCAAGTGGAAGCCCTATTGAACCTAAAATTAATTTGCTTAAAGCCCACACCCTAGGACGGTTAAATGGAGTTGCAGCCTGGAAAGCATCATTGAATGAAGTGGCGACAAATTTTAGCGCCGTTGAAGAAGGGATACAAGCAAAAGCTCTTTTGGCAGAGATTGAAGCGCTCAATGATTTGGAAGAAACCGGAGTTATATATAAAAATTACAAATGTGTGTTTCCTTTTCCCATAACTGAAAAGGAAAACGCACAGAAATTTTTAACCGTATTAGGAACAGAAGTTAAAACGTACAATAGATTTTGGAGTGTGAGTTTGGATGCCTACAATAAAGAGTTTGTTTTTGTAGTGGTTCACGGTATTCGCGACCCCAAAGAGATCGAAAATTGGAAGATACAACAGGAACGCTACAACAGTACTACTGTGCAAAATGATAATTTTGTAACTTTGGCTTCCCAATATCGTGAGTACATGAAAAACAAAACGTGGATAAACACAATTAAATGAGAGGAACAGACAATAACGGACAGTATAGTAAAATTGAAAAAAACACAATTTTCAAAGGGTCGATCCATTCAAAAACAGACATTCGAATTGATGGAACTGTGGAAGGAGAAGTAGTCACCACAGGCAAAGTGATTTTTGGAAAAGACGCAAAGGTAAAGGGAACAGTTTTGTGTGGTAACGCCGATGTCGAAGGAACATTTGATGGGGAACTCACGGTTTCAGGGACACTGAATTTAAAAACGGGTTCTAATCTAAAAGGGAAAGTTCGCATTCAAAAATTAATTGTAGAGTCGGGTGCAACCTTTAATGCAAATTGTTCCATGCATTCTGCCGAAGACGGCGTTAAAAAGCTAAAAAAAGTCAATGAACAAGAGGAGGAAGCCGAACCAGTGGCTAATATTCTCTAGTCTCGCTTTTCAAATCGCCCTAATCATGTGGGCAAGCATCCGTTTAGGGCAATATTTAGACCAAAAATTTCAATCCTCAGAAAATCAGTTTGGACTGCTTTTTAGCAGTTTGGGCCTGGTCGTGATTCTTTGGACCATTTACAAACAAAGCAAACGCTTTTGGAATTAATAATGAGAAAAAATTTAACCTACACCTTCATTTTTTTTGTCACCCTAGGACTTGTTTTTAGCATTCACCTTCAAGTGTTCCCTCAAGCTCAAACTTTTCTTATTCAAAGTTATACCATAAACGCCGTTTTGGCAATAGCAGCTTTACTTCTTTTGGGTATTGGAATGCGGAAGAAAAAAAACAACTTGGCAAACCTGTATTTGATTACGGTTGCATTAAAGTTGATTGTTTATTTTCTCTTTTTTCATCCCCAATTCCAATTGGATGGGACCGTGACACGGAACGAGTTTTTCATGTTTTTTGTTCCCTATGCCTTGGGCTTACTAGCAGAAATTATTTTGTTAGCAAGGCGATTCAATTAAATCAAAAGGATTTTGTGAAAGACATTATCTAAAGGGCGCTCTTGAGACATAGAATCAATCAAAAAAGAAGTTTAAAAAACATTTAAAAGTTTCTTTATTTCTGCGAAAGCCTTACATTTGCAGCGCTAAAAACACGATTTAAACCAATGTTTTATGCTGTCTATGCAAATTAAAACCAACGCCAATTTAGTATTGCTCTTTGCGTTGTTTTTGACACCCTTTTTTGTACAAGCTAAAGACAGCGAATCTTCCGGAGATTTAAAGACAGAAATTAAAGAATACATCTCGCATCACTTAGAAGACGCCTATGACTTTAGTCTGTTTTCTTATACCGATGCTTCTGGCGAACACGTTTACATCGGAATCCCACTTCCCGTAATACTTTGGGACAATGGGCTTCAAATTTTTTCTTCTTCCAAGCTCCACCATGGAGAAGAGGTTGCACAGGTAGGGTCGAATTATTACAAACTGGACCATGGGAAAATTTACAAAACGGACGCCGCAGGAACCATTAACTACGACGAATCGCAACACGCCACAAATGCAGCTCCTCTAGATCTTTCCATTACTAAGGGAGTGGCGAGTATGTTTTTGATTGCTTTATTGATGTTTTACCTTTTTACGAGCCTTGCCAAGTCCTATACCAAAACAGGCGGGGTGCCAGCAGGGATCGGACGTTTTTTTGAACCAATTGTTTTGTACATCCGAGACGATATAGCTCGGCCTAACATCGGGGAAAAGAAATACGGAAAATACATGAACTTCTTGCTGACTATTTTCTTTTTCATTTGGTTTTTAAATCTTTTGGGGCTTACCCCACTGGGTGTAAATGTTACAGGAAATATTGCGGTTACTTTTGGGTTGGCTTTATTAACCTTTTTGATTACAAACCTTACGGGAACAAAAGATTACTGGCTTCATATTTTTGATCCCCTAGGCGGGTCTATGAAGTGGTATGCCAAAATACCGTTGTACATTATTTTAATTCCCATCGAAGTTTTGGGAATTTTTATCAAGCCCTTTTCACTTTTGATTCGTTTGTATGCCAATATGCAGGCAGGACATATCGTATTGATGAGTTTGATTGGATTGATTTTTATTTTTAAAAGTTGGTTGGGGAGTCCCTTGTCCTTTGGACTGGCCTTTGCAATCTCAATTATAGAATTGTTAGTTGCGTTGTTACAAGCGTATATTTTCACGATGCTTTCTGCGCTTTATTTCGGTTTTGCCGCAGAAGAACACGAGCATCATTAACCTTAAACACCCTAGTTGTGTCAAAAAAGAGAATGTTTAATTTAAATTTTAGAATATGGAAATTCCAGTAATGGTAGGTGCCGGTTTAGTAGTAATCGGTGTAGGTATGGGTATCGGTAGAATCGGTGGTTCTGCAATGGAGGCGATCGGTCGTCAACCCGATGCGTACGGTAAAATTCAAACAGCGATGTTAATTGCTGCAGCTCTTGTAGAGGGAATTGGATTTGCTGCTTTATTTGCAGTGTAATCTAAGGGCCTTTAAGGCTGTATTAACCTAAGGTTTTAAACGATGGAAAAATTAATTAGTGAATTTTCATTAGGCTTGTTTGTATGGCAAACGGCAATTTTTGTAGGCTTGTTATTTCTACTGAAAAAATTTGCATGGAAACCCATATTAGACTCGGTCAATGAACGGGAAACTTCAATCAAGGATGCTTTAGCTGCTGCTGAAGAAGCACGTGCAGAAATGCAGAGTCTTCAGTCGGACAACCAACGTATCTTAAAAGAGGCCCGAGCCGAAAAAGAAGCCTTGCTTAAAGAAGCACGCAAAGCCAAAGCCGATATGATAAATGAGGCAAAGGCAGAAGCGCAAGAAGAAGCACAAAAGATTTTGACTCAAGCTCAAGAAGCGATCCAAAATGAAAAAAGGGCTGTGGTAAACGAGTTGAAACAACAAGTCGGAACCATCGCTTTAGATATTGCAGAAAAGGTTCTCCAGAATGAATTGGAGAGTAAAGAAAAACAAATGCAGTTGGTCAATCAACTGTTGGAAGACACGGATTTAAAATAGATGAAAGGAACACGCGCAGCACTTCGTTATGCCAAAGCAACGTTATCTTTTGCCCAATACAATAAGGCAGCAGAGATTGTGGCCAAGGACATGCGGCAGTTAGAGGCTTTGTTAAACGAAAATGCGACATTGAACAGCGCTTTAGACAATCCCCTTCTGCCCGTTGAGAAAAAGCATGCGGTAGTCACAGCCCTGCTCCCAAATGCGTGTGAGTCGACCACTAAGTTATTTTCCCTTTTGGGAGAGAACAACCGTTTGTCGTTATTGCCCGCTACGTGTGTACAATACCTTAGCCTCTTCGCTAAAGCGCAAGGGGAGCAAACCGCCGTAGTCACGTCTGCAGTACCCCTTTCTCCAGAGCTTGAAAAAAGAGTATTGGAAAAGGCCAAATCTGTTTCCAATCAAAAGATTCAAATTGAAAACAAAGTAGATCCAAGCCTTTTGGGAGGATTTATTTTAAAGATTGGCGATATGCAGTATGATGCAAGTGTTGCGTATCAGCTCAAAGCAATCAAAACATTAGTAACTAAAAAGAATACGATCTAAAGATATTGATCATGGCAGATGTAAACCCCGCTGAAGTATCAGCAATACTAAAAAAGCAATTGGAAGGCTTCAGTTCCGCTTCCGCAATGGACGAAGTAGGAACCGTCCTTGAAGTAGGAGATGGAATTGCCCGAGTCTTCGGCCTATCCAATGCCCAATACGGAGAATTAGTCTCTTTTGAAGAAGGACTAGAGGGAATGGTTTTAAACCTGGAGGAAGATCATGTGGGTGTGGTATTACTGGGCCCCTCTAAAGGAGTAAAAGAAGGGGATACCGTAAAAAGAACGCAGCGTATTGCTTCCATCAATGTAGGTGAAGGTGTGGTAGGTCGTGTGGTGAACACACTTGGACAACCCATCGACGGGAAAGGAGCAATTGAAGGCGACTTAAACGAGATGCCTTTGGAGCGAAAAGCCCCAGGTGTGGTTTTCCGTCAACCGGTAAACGAACCTCTTCAAACGGGAATTAAATCTATCGATGCAATGATCCCAGTAGGTCGTGGACAACGCGAGCTGGTCATCGGAGATCGTCAAACGGGGAAAACAACGGTTTGTATTGATACAATATTAAATCAAAAAGAATTTTACGATGCTGGAGAACCCGTATATTGTGTCTATGTAGCCATCGGACAAAAAGCCTCTACAGTAGCCGGAATAGCAAAAACATTAGAAGACCGTGGGGCTATGGCCTACACTACCATAGTAGCTGCCAACGCTTCTGATCCAGCACCCATGCAAGTTTATGCACCTTTTGCTGGAGCAGCAATTGGAGAATATTTTAGAGATACGGGGCGTCCGGCTTTGATTATTTATGACGACTTGTCTAAACAAGCGGTAGCCTATCGTGAGGTGTCCCTATTACTGCGTCGTCCTCCAGGACGAGAGGCCTACCCAGGAGACGTCTTTTACCTTCACTCCCGTTTGCTAGAGCGTGCGGCAAAAGTAATAGGGGATGACAGTATCGCCAAAGAAATGAACGACCTCCCAGACTCGTTAAAAGACAAAGTAAAAGGAGGAGGTTCCTTAACGGCACTGCCTATTATCGAAACTCAAGCAGGAGATGTATCGGCCTATATACCAACGAATGTCATCTCCATTACAGACGGACAGATCTTTTTAGAGTCAGATCTCTTTAACTCTGGGGTACGTCCGGCGATCAATGTGGGAATTTCCGTTTCGCGAGTAGGAGGTTCAGCACAGATCAAGTCCATGAAAAAAGTAGCAGGAACCTTAAAACTGGATCAAGCGCAGTTTCGCGAATTGGAAGCCTTTGCCAAATTTGGTTCGGATCTTGATGCAGCCACCCTCAACGTAATTGAAAAAGGAAAGCGCAATGTGGAAATTTTAAAACAAGCGCAAAACGATCCCTTTACTGTGGAAGAGCAGGTCGCTATCATTTATGCAGGTTCAAAAAACCTTTTGCGCTCTGTACCTGTAGAAAGCGTAAAGGCTTTTGAACAGTCGTACCTCGAAACCTTGCGCAAAAAACACAAAAAGACACTTGCTGAACTCAAGGCAGGGAAATTGACAGATGCGGTAATAGACACACTAAACGCAGTAGCAAAAGAAACCGCAGCGCAATTCGAATAAACCATGGCAAACCTCAAGGAAATACGGAATAGAATTACATCGGTCTCTTCGACCATGCAAATCACAAGCGCCATGAAAATGGTGTCTGCCGCAAAGCTTAAAAAGGCCCAGGACGCCATCACCGCCATGCGCCCGTATGCTTCGACCTTGACCGAGCTGATCCAAAACCTTAGTGGTGCTTTGGAAGGAGATGTTCAAAACCCGTACACGGAAGTACGGGAAAAGAAAGCCGTTTTGATTGTAGCCATCACTTCAAACAGAGGACTCTGTGGCGCATTCAATGCCAATATTATTAAAAAGACCCGTCAACTCATGACGGAAAACTATGCCAATCAAAAGGTATCTCTACTTACTGTGGGGAAGAAAGGATCTGAAATTTTAGCCAAAACAAATCAAGTTGTTTCCAGTCATGACGCACTCTTTGACGAATTGACCTACAGTAAGGTTAGTGAAGTTGCTCAACAGGTGATGGATCAGTTTGAAGAGAAAGCGTATGATGAGGTTGTATTGGTTTACAATCGATTCAAAAATGCGGCAACTCAAATCGTTCAAACGGAACCGTTTCTACCTATAGTAGCTGTTTCAGAAACAGAAACCGCCTCCAGTGCAGACTATATTTTTGAACCGAGTCAGGAAGAGATTGTAAATGAATTGTTGCCCAAGTCGTTAAAGATGCAATTTTTTAAAGCCTTACGCGACTCCTTTGCCAGTGAGCATGGAGCTCGAATGACCGCAATGCACAAAGCCACAGATAATGCCACAGAATTGAGAGATCAACTCAAATTGACTTATAACAAAGCACGTCAGGCTGCGATTACCAACGAAATTCTTGAAATTGTTGGGGGAGCAGAAGCGTTGAATGGGTAGTGTCAGGATATAAATAAAAAGTTAAAGCTCCTTTTATGGAGCTTTTTTTATACAATTATTTTAACCTTTAACTTAAAATCAAACCCCAACACATGACTGCTTATGTTATCTTTCTCACTTCATTTAAAGAAAGAGGTTATTTTCTTTAGCTTCTTTTTTATTTTTCTATTTTCAGAGTGTACAAAAGAAAATACTGTGCCCCTTTCAGAAGAATCAGCGAGTTCAACTACCACCACCACAGAGAATAACAATTCAAACAGTACTCCAGACTCCACTTCTTCGTCAGAGACAAATGTTGACATGACTACTTCAGAAGAGGAAACCTCCTCCTCGGTAAGTGTAACTGTTTCCGTGGGAGGCGATGCTTTTCCGATTGATACCCCTGTGTTTTTAGCCTATTTTCCTTCCTGGCCTGAAAATTGGGTTAGTACTGGACAAAGTTCTAAACTAAGAAACACCCCTGCTTTTGTAAATCATCTTTTTCTTGGTTTCGGAAAACCCAACCTGCGTTACGAAAAAGGAAGCTACGATTTATCTGCCACAGGAATTGAGGTACCCTACGACGGCTGTATGCTAAAGGAGAGCGTAAGTGCATTGAGAGACAAAGGAATCAACGTAATACTTTCCGTTGGAGGTGAAACCTTTTGGAGAGATGAATTATCTTATAATATTGATTATCAACAGATCAACGATTTAGTTGATGACATTGGTTTTGCAGGTATAGATTGGGATTTTGAACCTGACGGCTCGTTCCAACAAATAGGAAGTTCACTTAATATTAATCGTTTCATCGCGTTTTTTGAGGGATCACGGAAATTGATGCCACGAGAGGAGGGCTATTTATTAGCCTGTGCTCCTGCAGGGGTAAGCGCCCTAGGAGGGCAATTCAATGATGATCCAGAGTCCCCTTATCGTTTTGAACAACGCAATGTGCTTACCGGAGAAACAGATGCTCTTTTATACCAAGGAACTCAATCTACGAATGGCATTAACCTTTTTGGATTTGGTTCGACGGGACATATGATTCCTGTACTAAAGCAGTCGGCGATCAAATTGACCTCATCGCTTTCCAAGGATACAATACTGGAGCAAGTATCAACCGAAAAATCATGTATGATGCCTATGCTTATTACGCCGACCAGTATGGGTTTGTTATTGCAGCCGGAGTTCACTACCCACCGGAACCCTGGGGCCTTTTTATGAGTATACCCACGAGAACGTTGCTGATCTCAGTCAGCACATCTACAGCCATCCCAACCGGGGGGAACGCAACGACGGAATTATGATCTGGCAACTGTTGTTAGAAGGAACACAAAGCTCCGCCTATTCCTATCTCAATGTGGCTTCTAAGGCATTAAACGGAACTACGGAATCAGAAGCTATTTTACTTGCAAATAATATTGAATTTGAGCCTTATGAAGGAGGGGCAGAAGGCTGTGGGGCAGGAGTTGGCGGTTCGGTCTCACTTTGCGAAAGACCTGTTTATTCCGCGGGCAATCAATATCCAACCCTGGTACGGAAGTAGTTTTCAACTGTCAAATTTGGAAGAATAAATGGTATATCAATCCTAATGAGACTCCTGGAGAAAATGAAGGCTGGGAAAAAATAGGAGATTGTAGTGAAGGAGAAGGGTGTGGTTAATCTAAATACAGTACAACTAGTTATAGCGAGGGCTTACTCAAGTTGCTTTTTACAAATGTATTGTGACGTTCTTTTACCTAGGAATCGTTGTGATGGACTTGAAGAGAAAGTGGAGTTCATTTTTTACTCTGGGTATAAAACTGGAGGACCCGACTTGTGGCATCGGTGAGAAGTGAAGCTGCGTTTTCCATAGAATTTTCTACTGACCGAGGGCCGTTTTGAATCGCAAATACCCCTGTAAACCCTGAGGCGTACAAGACCTCATAGGGTTGTTCCACAGTCCCTCCCAAACCAATGAGAGGAATCTCATATTTTTTACAAAGCTGAGCCACACTGCCTGTGAGTTTCCCTTGAGTTGATTGTGCGTCTATTTTCCCTTCAGCGGTGATAACCAAATCTGCAGATTTAATTTTATTTTCAAGACCGATCTGTTCAGATAAAAGCGAAAATCCAGAAACCAAATTGGCATTAAAAAATCCGACCATCCCCGCGGCGGTTCCACCTGCAGCGCCTCCCCCTTTTAGGGTGGTTACGGATCGGTTGAAATGCTGTTTGAGTACTTTCGCAAGCTGACTCATACTCTCTTCCAAAAGTTTAACGTCTTCTTGGGTTGCTCCTTTTTGTGGGGCATAAACTGTGGCGGCACCCGTATTTCCCAATAGGGGGTTATTGACATCACAGGCTACGTTCCAGTTAATTTTTTCAGAAATTTGAGGTGGGATGAGGGACTTTAGTGAACACAGTGCTGCTCCACCGCGTTCAATTGGCCTGTCTTTCTCGTCCAAGAAATAGCCCCCCAAAGCTTCATAAATTCCCGCTCCCCCGTCATTGGTTGCACTCCCTCCAACACCCAGGATAATTTCTGTACAACCTTTGGCAAGCGCATCTTTGATCAATAGTCCGGTTCCATAGGTGGTCGCTTTTAAAACATTGCGTTGGTTTGCAGGAATTTGGGCTAATCCAGAAGCTTGAGAGAGTTCAATCCAGGCTTTTTTCTTTTTTCCGAACAAAAAATAGGATGCCTCTATAGCTTCCCCTAAGGCATTTTCAGTTGGGCAAGTGACCAAGGTTCCCTCGGTGTGTTTATCCAAGACCTCTATGGCACCTTCGCCCCCATCGGAAAAAGGAAGCTCTTCAACTTTAGCCTCAGGAAGTACCGATACGATTCCTTCTTTAATAGAAAACGACACCTCTGTAGCACTCAAGCTTTCTTTAAAAGAATCGGGAACAATTAGAATTCGCATGTGATATCAGAGTTTTAAAAGAAACACATCAGCCTTTAAGGTTGAAGGAATTTACATTTCTTATTTTAATGCTTGACTTAAAAATAGGTAAAAATTAACGGAACGCTTACAAATTTTCTTACAAGAAAATTAGTAGAATTTGAAACGATAAAAAGGAATAGGATCTTTTAGTCTGTAAAAAGAAGAATCGGAATAAATTAATGCCTTAGTGGAGGATGAGTAGGAAAATAAAATTATAGATCTGAAATTTTAATTCTTCAGAAAACTAATGTAATTTCCTCCAGGTTCAAACTCAACGTTTTATCCCAAATCAATGCTGAAACCTGAAAATTACTTCGATCAATTTGTCTTGTGTTGGTTGGCCACGGTCTCAGAGAAAGGAGTTCCTAATGTCTCCCCCAAAGAACTTTTTATTTTTGAACAAGAAAAACAACTCCTCATTGCCAATATTGCCTCTCCGCAAAGTGTAAAACACATACGAGCCAACCCACAAGTCTATGTGAGCGGGGTAAATATTTGGACACAAAAAGGGCTGCAATGCAAAGGCAAAGCCGTGGTAATTGATCCAAAGAACAAAAAGTTTGAACAAAAGGAAACACTTTTTAAAACGTTGATTCAAGGAAAATTTAAGGTGCTACACATCATTCAAATTCAAATTGAAACCGTTAAAGAAATCAAGGCTCCTTCTTACTTATTTATCAAAGAGACCACGGAGCAAAGTCAATTTGAAGCCGCTAAAATGCGGTACCGAGCTTTGTTTGTAGAGCAAAAAGAATAGTATTATTTTTAAAAATGGAATTACTGCGACTCAGTCCACTTTCGTTGATCCTTGTCCTAACCGGATTCCTTTTTTTTATAGCGGGACTCATTCATTACTACTATCCGCCAAAACGGATCAATCACTTTTATGGGTATCGAACCAAAAGATCCATGCGCAACCTAACGGTTTGGAAATTTGCTCAAACCTACGCAGCTAAAAAAATGCAACGTCTAGGCCTTTATCTAGTTGTTTTGGGCTTGTTGGCGAGTGTAGTAGAGATTGACAGAATGATTGGGACTTGGCTTGCGATTGCGTTAGTAGTTTTAGCACCCACTCCGATGCTTTTGGAGACTGAAAAAGAACTTAAAATAAGGTTTCCTAAAGACGAAGACTAGTTAACAAAAAGGGGAAAGAAATTTTTTAATTCACCAAATTAAGAAGGCTGATTTTGTAAATTGTAATTCTTACAAATTATCTAAAATGATTGAAGTTTTTGTACAGAATGAAAGCCCTTACGACCTCCCTTCTTATGCAACAAGTGCTTCCGCTGGAGTTGACTTAAGAGCTGTTTTGGAGGCCCCTCTGGAGTTACACCCCTTAGAACGAAAAATTATTGGTACAGGTTTAAAAATAGCTTTGCCTGAAGGTTTTGAAGCGCAAGTCCGTCCTCGTAGTGGACTGGCTGCCAAGCACGGCATTTCGGTTTTAAATGCACCTGGTACCATCGATGCAGATTATCGTGGGGAGGTAAGGGTTATTTTGGTCAACCTTTCCAACGAAGCGTTTACTATTCATCCAGGAGAACGGATTGCTCAACTAGTGGTCGCCAAATACGAACAAATACACTGGAAGGTAACAGAAGAACTTTCAACGACAGAACGCGGCTCGGGAGGGTTTGGTAGCACTGGAAAAAAATAAGGTATGAAAATCATTGTACCTATGGCGGGGAGAGGTTCTCGTTTAAGGCCCCACAGTTTGACAACTCCTAAACCGCTGATTTGCGTTGCCGGAGCGCCTATTGTCAATCAGTTGGTGCATGAAATTGCCAAAGTGGTAGAAGAGCCTATCACAGATATTGGTTTTGTCATCGGAGATCCAGCTTTTTTTGGAGAGGAGGTTGTAACTTCTTTACAGCAACTCGCCGAAGAACTCGGTGCAAAACCCCATATTTTTAGACAGGACCAACCCTTGGGAACAGGCCATGCCATTATGTGTGCGGAACCTCTATTAGAAGGACCTACGGTTGTGGCTTATGCCGACACGCTGATCCGTGCAAAACTAACTTTAGACCCAGATGCTGATGCTGTGATTTGGGTAAAAAAAGTAATTGCCCCTGAAGCTTTTGGGGTGGTAGCACTCAATGCAGAAAACCAGATTGTGGATTTGGTAGAAAAACCAACCGATTTTGTTTCTGATTTAGCGGTGATTGGGATTTACTATTTCAAGGAAATTCAATTTTTGAAACAAGCACTTAAAAAAGTAGTAGCGCAAGACCTTCAGCCTGGAGAAGAATATCAAATTAATCACGGGATTTTAGCGATGATGGAGCAAGGAGCGATTTTTAAACCAGAAGCTGTGGACACTTGGATGGATTGTGGAAATCCAGAGGTGACGCTCCAAACCAACACAGAGATGTTGGAAATCAAACAAAAAGAGGGGGAGGAATTACAAGACCCTTCTGCGGAGATCACAAACAGCACCATTGTTCCGCCTTGTTTTATAGCAGAAAATGTAAAAATCAGCGACAGTATCATAGGACCTGGGGTTTCCATCGGTGCTGGAACCCAAATTCACAACTGTCAACTTCAAAATTGCTTGATCCAAAGCGATAGTAATTTGGAAAATCTGACTTTACAAAAAGCAATGATTGGAAATCAAGTACGTTATAAAGGAAACCCTACCTTTGTAAGTCTAGGCGATTATTCACAGCTTGAATGATGAAAACATATTTTAAAACAATTTTACTCTTCCTAACGACAGTTATAGTATTGACTGGCTGTAAAACCGTTGCCGTGCTTCCCACCAAAACACCGGTAAAAAATGTAAACTTGGAATCGTTGGCTTCAAAAATCCGAAGCACTTATCCAAAGGTTAACAAAGTACGCTCTCGGATTAAAGCAACTTACGACAATGGAAAACGCGAGCAGCAAGTCATCGTACAATACCGTATGGAGAGCAAAAAGAAATTGTGGCTCAGCGCGACCATGCTTATTCCCATCGCTAAACTATTGATCACCCCGAACGAGGTTTCCTTTTATGAGAAATTTCAAAAAACGTATTTCCAAGGAAATTTTGATTTAATCAATGCGCCATTTAACACCTCTTTTGGCTATACTGACATCGAAAATCTTTTTTTAGGGAAACCTTTTCTAGATCCTAATGAAGGAAGATGGAAACAAATTTCAAACCCCCAATATTACATTTTAATTCCACAAGGAAAACGAACAGGTTTAAAACCTACCTTGTTTTTTGATCCTGTAACGTTTCTTCTCAAAGAACAGCGCTTTATCATTCCTGGAAGCGGGTATAACCTGACAATAAAATACTTACGTCACCTCAGAGTAGAGGGAAAATCATTACCCAATCTAATTGAGATCACCCTTTTTGATGGCACTCAGTCACAGCGGTTGGAACTGGAATTTACACGAACGGACCTTACCGATCAGTTGAGTTTTCCTTTTGAAATCCCCCAAGGCTATTCAAAAATTGAATTTTAAATGAGAAGAAGTGCTTTTTTTCTCCTCTTATTTTGGATTGGATTGGGGACTGGTTTTGCACAACAAAGCTCAAAACAACAAAAACAATTGGAGGCCCAACGGCTCCAATTAAAGAACGAAATTAAGCAAATCAACAGCCTGCTTTTCTCCAATACCAAGACGCGCAAAAATGCTCTTTCCGAGGTAGAAGACTTACAAGTAAAGCTCAATGTTCGATCCAAATTGATCAAGGTGACTAATCAACAGGCAAACTTGTTGACGCGGAGAATCGGACTGAACGAAAGAACGATAGCTGATCAAAGAAAAGAACTGGAATCACTTAAAGCCGAATATGCAAAGATGATTCAAAAGTCGTATGCCAGTAAATCGCTGCAGAACCGTCTGATGTTTTTGTTTTCCTCTGAAAACTTTTTGCAAGCCTACAAGCGCATTCAATACTTAAAACAGTATGCTCGTTACCGAAGAAAGCAAGGAATTGCTATTGCAGAAAAGACAACACTCCTGCAGGAACTCAACAAAACCTTAACTCAGGAAAAAGCAACAAAGCTAGCCTTGGTAGAAGAAAACAGAGCGGTACAAGAGGAGTTAGAAAAAGAACGCAAACAACAGCAGAACCTGATCAAAACTTTAAAACGCAAAGAACGTTCTCTTGCTGCACAGATTGCCAAAAAGCAAAAACAGCGCAAAGCCATAGACCGTGAAATCAATCGGCTGATACGCGAGGCCATTGCCGCATCGAATAAAGCTGCGGGCAAAAAAGGGAATAAAACCTTTCAACTTACCCCTGAAGCCAAGTTAATCGCGGCAAATTTCCAGGCAAACAAAGGGCGTTTACCTTGGCCTTTAAAAAAAGGAGTGGTGATTCAAGGCTTTGGACGACAGCAGCATCCTGTAGTAAAAACGACAACAATTCAAAGTAATGGGGTGGTCTTGGCGACAGAAGCCTCAGCTCAAGTCCGTGCGGTTTTTGAAGGGGAGGTGATGTCGGTAATCGTAATTAAAGGGAGCAACCCTTCGGTGCTCATTCGCCATGGTAACTTTATCACACTTTACACCAATTTGGCAAAGCTTTATGTCAAAAAAGGTGAAAAGGTAGCTGCAAAACAACCCATCGGAGAAGTCTTCACAAACCAGCAAACAGGGAAAACCCAATTACAATTTGGGATATTTAACAATGTTAAAGCATTGAATCCCAAGGACTGGGTGTATCAGATGTAGTCTAGCGTTCTTCCAAATACCAGGCTTCTTCCTCTAAGGTATACTTTAGAAAATAAAGCATGTTAATTGCCTCTTTTTTAGAGGTGTATCGTCCATATGCAACGCGATAAAGACCTTCTGGATTTATTTGAGCAAGTGCGGCAGGGTAGCCTTCGGCTTTAAGGTCAACAACCTTTTTTTCTGCGTTTTCTTCAGAACGAAAAGAGCCTGCAATTACACTGAAATAGACTTGGTCCAATACCACTTCTTCGTCTATAGGGTTTGCGGCAACAGCGACATCAATAGAAGAGAGGCTTCCCAGATCAAAAGTAGCGTCTTGGACATTCTTTTCGATCTCACTTTGAGCCTTTTCTTGAGCAACAATCCGCTGTTCTGTAACATAACGGTCGCTAAAATAGTAGGAAGCGCCCAAGAGAGCGATCCCAATTATACCAATAGCTGCATAGCGCAGAACTGGAGATTTTTTTGAAGCCTCCTCTTGTTCGGGAGTAAACATTAGTTCGTCTTTATTTGTGTCTTCCATATCGTAATGGGTTTTTATGTGATTAACAGATTCCTGGATCGGTTCACGTTCAAAATAGTGTAAACCAAAGGAGTTTAGATCAAAGTTGATTCTCTCCCAGGGGGTAAATTGTATTTTTCGTTCTTGGTTCAATCGAATTTCTCCTACACCAGGAAAACGCAAGGTTTGAGTTTGCAACTTTTTTTTCCAACTACTAACTTCTTTTTCGATTGTTCGCAAGGCATTTTCGTAAGTAATATTTTCTTTTCTAGCGATATAATGGGCTAACAATCCGTCGTTTGCAGTTAAAAGTTGATTGAAATTAACCTCTTTTCGAGGTGGATAGAAGAAGCCTCTTGGGTCTACCTGCGCATTAAAAGAGCGCGTCAAAAAGGCTCCGAAATGTGGAATAGTTACACATTCGTATTGGTAGAGTAATTCTTGTATAAAACGAGTTAACTGCATTGAATCAAAAATAGTAAAATAATGCCACTTTTTTAAAACGCACAGAATGAAGGTTTAGTATCTTCGTAAAATAGACCCCCAATGCCATGACAGAACTCGAAGCTTGCCTTGTTTTGCAACACCTTTCAGGGATTGGCTGGCAGCGCAGCCAAAAACTTCTAATGCATTTTGGAAGTGCGATTGCTATTTTTAAAGCCAGTGCTAAGGAGTGGCAAACCGTTTCTGGGCTTGGCGAATATGCCAGTAAAGGACTTGCAACCTGGGAAAAAGCGTATCCCAAAGCAAAACAGCAAAGAAAACTTTTAGAGAAGTACCAAGTTGAATATTTAAAATTTGGTACGGAAGACTATCCACTACCTCTTTCTTATTGTTCCGATGCACCGATACTGCTATTTTATCAAGGCACCACCAAATTTAAAGATCGCAAAATCATCAGTGTCGTAGGAACTAGACAAAACACCCCCCATGGGAAAGCTTTTTGTGAAGAGCTCATCCGTTGTTTGCGTCCGTACAATCCGATTATCTGCTCCGGCCTAGCACGAGGAATTTACATTGTTGCGCATCGTGCAGCACTAAAGGAGGGCTTAGAAACCCTATCCTGTTTGGCACACGGCTTGGATTTTATTTATCCGAAAGAACACAGCAATACTGCAAAAAACCTAGTAACTAAGGGTGCACTACTCACCGATTTTTTACCAGAGACCGAATTTCATCGGGTCAATTTTCCGACGAGAAACCGCTTGATTGCGGGCATGGCTCATGCCACTGTAGTGATCGAGTCTGGAGTGCAGGGGGGAAGTATGAATACAGCGAACCTTGCCCATCAATACGGGCGGGAACTCTTTGCTGTTCCAGGCCGTTATTCCGATCATAAAAGTCAGGGATGTCATCAATTGATCGTTCAACAAAAAGCCCAATTGCTCTCTGATCCTCAACAATTGGTCACTGCTTTGGGTTGGGAAAAAGACTCCCGTCCAAAAAGTGTTCAAAAAACTCTTTTTACACAGCTGAGTCAGGAAGAAAAGAAAGTGGTCGAAGGATTGCAGCAGCGGAGTAAAACGCATTTGGATGCATTGGCTTTAGAAGTGGGACAAAAAATCAGTAAGACCGCAGCGATGCTTATGGAATTGGAAATGAAAAGCGTGGTACGGGCACTGCCTGGAAAGTACTACGAGCTGATCTAGTAACCTACTTTGTCACGAACTCTCAGTAGTACCTCCTGGGCTACTTTACGTGCTTTCTCGGCACCTTTCGCTAGGGCAATATAAACCTCTTCGGGATGCTGGTGGAAGTAGTCGTATTTTTCGCGTTCCTCGGAAAAGCGGTCTAGGATGAGGTCAAAAAGTAATTGTTTTGCATGCCCATATCCCATTCCACCCGCTTGATAGCTCGCACGTAACTCTTGAATGGAAGAAGCGGGGGCTAAAAGGGAATAAAGGGTAAAGACCGTACAGGTATCGGGATCTTTAGGATCTTCTAGCGCTGTGCTGTCGGTTTGGATGCCCATGATCTGTTTTCTCAGTTTTTTTTCAGGTAGAAAGATGTTAATAGTATTGTTTTTCGACTTGCTCATTTTTTGGCCGTCGGTACCCGGGATGTGTTGCGTATGTTCTTGGATTTTCGCTTTGGGAACCACAAAGGTTTCGCCCATTTGGTGGTTAAAACGCGAAGCGACATCTCGTGTAATTTCCAAATGCTGCAATTGGTCTTTTCCTACCGGTACAAGTTCGGCATCGTACAAAAGGATGTCGGCAGCCATTAACATGGGATAGGTAAACAAGCCCGTATTGACATCGGCTAAATCTTCCGATTTATCTTTAAAGGAGTGTGCCAAGGTCAGACGTTGGTAGGGAAAAAAACAATTGAGATACCAGGCGAGTTCCGTCACCTCACTTACATCACTTTGTCTGTAAAAATGTGTCTTTTCAATATCCAAACCACAAGCCAACCAAGTCGCCGCTGTAGAAAAGGTGTTTTCCCGAAGGGTTTCCCTGTTTTTGATTTGGGTGAGCGAATGCAAGTCAGCAATAAACAAAAACGAGTCGTCTGAGGTCGCTTTGGCCATTTCAATTGCCGGAAGCACTGCACCAAGGAGATTCCCTAAATGAGGGGTACCCGTGGACTGTACACCAGTTAAAATCCGTGCCATTTCAAAATTTTTAACAAAGGTACGGTTCCTCAAATCGGGGCGCAACTATTTTTTAAGGGATGAATAATAATAAAGGAGCGAGGGAAAAATAAATGTCTTTTAATCAATATCTTTACTCCATGAGTAAAGTACTATTGGTCTTGTGGCGGATTTGGTTCTATTTCCTCAGTGCGATTCCCGTAATCCTCCTTTTCATTCCTTTGGCGCTGTTTTTAGTATTTCCCAACGGGTACCGCTATTTGTATTGGGTAGCCCGAAATATTTGGGCTCCTTTTGTCCTTTTTGGAACAGGGTTTTGGGTAAAACGACTCAATTCCTTTCCCCCCGAAGGGGTAAGTATGGTTTTGGTTGCGAATCATTCCAGTTATATAGATATTATGCTGATGTTTCGAATGCGAAAGACCCCATTTGTTTTTGTCGGAAAAAAAGAAATCGGTAAAATTCCCTTTTTCGGCTATTTGTATAAGCGCGCAGCAATCCTGGTCGACCGAAGTAGTGCGCAAAGCCGTCTTGAGGTCTATGACCAAGCACGTAAGGTGATTGCCAAAGGGTACAGCATTTGTATCTTCCCGGAAAAGGAGTATATGGACGAAACGGTACTTTTAAACTCGTTTAAACGGGGTGCGTTTAAATTGGCAATTGAACATCAACTCCCTATTTTTCCAATGATTTTTTTGGATTGCAAACGAAAATTTCCATGGTATACGACCCACGGCTTTGGAGGGGCACTACGAGTAAAAGCCTTGGATTTAATTGAAACAAAAAGCATGAATGAGTCGGATATTAAACCCTTAACAGAACACATGCATCAAGAAATCAAAAACGAACTTTTAGCAGATCCCAAACAACACCCAGTTAGGGCGATTGAAGTTTGGAAAAAGAGGACTGCTTAGTTACCCGTTTACCTCTTTTAGAGTAGCCATAATCTTTTGTTCCAGCTCTTCCATTAATTCGGGATTATCCAAGAGCAAGTTTTTGACAGCATCGCGACCTTGGCCAATTTTGGTATCGCCATAGCTAAACCAAGATCCACTTTTTTTAATGATTTCATAGTTGACGCCTAGGTCAATAACTTCTCCAATTTTAGAAATCCCTTCTCCGTACATGATATCAAATTCAGTAGTTCGGAAGGGTGGAGCGACTTTATTTTTGACCACTTTTACACGGGTTTTATTTCCCATTACTTCTGCTTCTGCACTTTTTATTTGTGTTGAACGGCGGATGTCCAAACGAACAGAAGCGTAAAATTTCAGTGCATTTCCTCCAGTGGTTGTTTCTGGATTGCCAAACATCACTCCAATTTTTTCACGGAGCTGGTTAATGAAAAATACGGTACAGTTTGTTTTGCTGATAGAAGCGGTGAGCTTTCGTAAGGCTTGCGACATGAGTCGGGCGTGGAGGCCCATTTTGGAGTCTCCCATTTCGCCTTCAATTTCACTCTTTGGTGTCAAGGCCGCAACAGAATCAATCACCACTATATCGATGGCTCCCGAGCGGATGAGGTTGTCCGCAATTTCGAGGGCTTGCTCCCCGTGATCGGGTTGTGAAATGATAAGTTCCCCTACATCTACACCTAATTTTTCTGCATAAAAGCGGTCAAAAGCGTGTTCCGCATCGATAAATGCAGCGATACCCCCTTGCTTTTGACATTCGGCAATGGCGTGTAAAGTCAAGGTCGTTTTTCCGGAAGACTCCGGTCCGTAAATTTCGATTACGCGCCCCCGTGGATAGCCTCCTACTCCCAGTGCGATATCGAGACCTAAAGAACCCGAGGGAATAGCCTCTACTTCTTCAATGGCTTCGTCGCCTAATTTCATTACAGCCCCTTTCCCATAGGTTTTGTCTAGCTTGTCTAGGGTTAGCTTTAGGGCTTTTAACTTTGCACTATCTTGATCTGCCATAACTCACTTTTTCAGCTAATGTACAGTTTCTTCCTCCCGCTTCCAAGTCTGTTTTGGCTGCATTATTAACAATTTTTTTTCGTAGATTTAATGAATATTTATCTCTTATGAAACGACTTGTATTTTTACTCAGCCTGATAGCAATGCCCCTCTTTGCACAAGACATTTTACCACTGCGGGAACGCGCCACGTTAATCGATCAAATTCAAAAAGATCGCATTGAAAACCTACTTCCCCAGCTGATGGAAGAACAGGACATCGACCTTTGGGTCCTGATTACACGGGAGTACAACGAGGACCCTGTGGTCAAAACCTTATTGCCACCTACCTGGTTGAACGCTCGTAGGCGTACCATTTTGGTTTTTTCAAAAACCAAAGATGGAATAGACCCGGTAGCGATTACACGATACAACTTTGGGAACAACATTCGCTCCATTTGGAATAAAGAAGAACAGCCCGATCAGTGGAAAGCTCTAGCAGATTATATCCTGAGTCAAAATCCAAAAAAAATAGGGGTAAACATTTCCGAGCATTACGGCATTGCAGATGGCTTGGTGAAAACAGACTACGACGGGATGATGCAAGTCCTTCCTGAGAAATTTAAAAAACGCGTCGTTTCAGCAGAAACCCTCGCCGTACGGTGGATCGAAACGCGAACCCCATTGGAAATGACGCTTTTTAGTCAGCTGTCAGAAATCACTCATAACATCATTGCGGAGGCGTTTTCTACGGACGTGATTACTCCTGGGGCCACCACTACGGAAGATGTGGTGTGGTGGATGCGAGAAAAAGTTTCTGCATTAGGACTTAAAACCTGGTTCCAACCCACGGTGGACGTCCAAAGAACAGGAGCCAGTGATTTGTACGCTTTTGATGGCCAATCTAAATTTGACGTCATCCAGCCGGGTGACTTGGTGCACTGCGATTTTGGGATTACCTATTTGACTTTAAATACAGACTGCCAAGAACTGGCCTATGTACTCCAGCCCGGAGAAACGGAAGCTCCCGAATTTTTAGAAGAAGCCTTACGCCAAGGCAATGCCGTTCAAGATGCCTTGACGGATCATTTTAAAACGGGAAGAACAGGAAATGCGACTTTAAAAATGGCTATCGAAGCGAGTAAAGCGGCAGGCTTACGCCCTCAAATATATACCCATCCTTTGGGCTTGTACGGTCACTCAGCCGGGACGACCTTCGGGATGTGGGACGCCCAAGAAGGCATCCCCGGTTCTGGGGAACACCCTCTTTATGAAAATACGGTCTATGCCATTGAGTTGAACGCCAAGGTCTATATCGAGGAGTGGAAAAAAGATGTACGTGTCATGTTGGAAGAGCCAGGCTATTACGGTCCTGATGGATTTCGCTATGTGAATGGTCGCCAAACGGATTTAATTTTGATCGGAAAGAAAACAGGTCATTTGAAATAGGGCTTTGGTATGGTTTTTGGCTCCTGTGATTTTTTAATTTCATTCCAACAGCCATGAAAACAAGCCTACTTTATTTTCCCTTCTTTTTTCTTTCACTTGTCTTTTTCGCTTGTGATACGGATGCAATCACCTTTCCCGACTTTGATCTTGATTCCATTTTAGGTCATTGGGACATTGACGGAGGGGGAACCCTCCTTTTTGAAGAAGAGAATTTTTCTGCTTCTGCAGGATGCAACACCCTTTTTGGAGGGGTTGCGATCCAAGAAGAGACCCTAACTTTTTCCTTAATAGCCTCTACCTTGATTGGCTGTCCTGAAGCAGAAGGAAACCGAGAGCAAGAATTGGCAGCCCTTTTAGAAAACGCGGTATTGTCCTTTACTCTAGAAGAAAACCAAGCCCAATTGTGCAATGCCGAGGGGAATGTTGTACTGACCCTAACCCGTCCGGAAAACGCCGATTTGGTTAATGCCTGGGAAGTGGTTTCCCTCCGAACACCCAACGCGATTTCTTCTTCCATTTTGGATGAAGATACGGGGATCACCCTTTTTGCCAAAGGCACCCTAAACGTCCAAACATCCTGTAACAGCGGAGGAGGAAGTTATACAACCAAAGAAGACAAGCTTACCTTTACCGACTTATTCTTTACCGAACGCGCCTGTGAAGGGGAACGCAACACCCGCGAACAGGAATTTACCAAGGCTTTACTGGAGATCAACAGTTATTCGATCCTACGCAATACCCTTACCCTAGAAAAAGACGAGGAGGTCTGGGTAACGCTGCAGTTGGAGGAGTAAGGTGATAAATGTTAAAACACCCACAGACCTCTTGACTAAGGGGTCTTTTTTTTATATTTAAATTCTAAACCCAAATTGCGACGTACTCCATGAAAGCCCTAACCCGTATTTCTGTTTTAAAAATGAAGAGCCGCTGAAAAAAACACATTTGTTTGAGTTTATCGAATGGGTGCATTTAGACAGCTTGTAGGGGTGGATAAATGAGATATTTGGGATATATATTAGTGTACCCAAGTTATGCAACGAAACAGAATTTGAGTTTAATTTAAATAAATCAAAATGTCATTTGGAGCAGGACACGTTCAGGATATGAATAATCGGATAAAACAAAACCGAGCACAGCGTCCATCAAATCGACCAAAGTTTAAAGAAAATAATCGTGAAGGAATTTACTCAACTGACAAGAAAACTGAACCACTGAATTTTAAGACTGTACCTGAAAAAGAACTAATTGAAATAAAAAAACGGATTCGTAACCGTGCTGAAAATCAACGAAAAAAGGAACAATTAATTTTCGGAATTTTTATTTTTTGCGGATTGATTTCAATAATTGGAATTTTATTATGGCTGAATTAAAAAAACCTGCGAACAACAATGTATAACCGCAATTATGGCGGATTCGACTGCGTCCGAATATACTCGGAATTGCTAAAGTCCGTGTCAAATCGAAAATTAATACATATAAACCCGTAACTGAGGTTATACGAGACCGTTAACTTAATTAAAAAATAGTTTGACTTTCCTTCCCATACAGTTTCGGAGTAAATTAGAAATTTTGGATAATGAAATAAATGTAACTGATGCTTTAGACATAGTTGAAGATTATCTTAGGGAAAATAATTACAATTATATTAAAAGAAAGAAGGACAGAGTTATTTTTCACAAAGCATATGGATGGAGTTCTTTAAATTTTAAATCTTTTTTAGTCAGTGGAATTGTTAAAATAAGAAAAGAGCAGAACCAATTAATTATAACAAATGGAAATTGGTTGGTATTCTCAATTGTAGTACCATTTTTGATTATCTATTTACTAGGAAATATAAGCAAACTTTCATTTGATGAATTTGATTTTCAAATGCTCTTTTTCTCATTCGCTTGGTTGTTTGGAGTTAATTTATTGGCTAGGATTTTTGCTCATTGGAAGTTAAAGAGCATTTTGAAAAAGAAAATAAATAGCTTTGTACAACAAGAGTTATAAAACGAAGCCAAAACCGTTACCAAACCACACCAAAAACTCCCATAAGTTGATAAAACAGCTTTATTTAGACCAAGAATAGCTAAACACCTCAAAATGAACCTCTTTGAAACCCAACGTCTTTTTATACGCTCTCTTAGGTCAGAGGATTTTCCTTTCTTTAAGGAACTGTTTACGGATTTGGAGATTTTAGAGTTCATTCCCCAGAAGCCGTTATCGGAGGAAGAACTGCTCGGTCGGTTTAACCGCAATCTGGATTGGGAACTGCAAGATCTACAGGAGCGAAAGGTTGACTGCGGCATCTTTACAAAGGAAAAGGAAGAACTGATCGGTTTGGCGTTGTTTTTAATTAACGAACAGGGAGGACGTGAAATGGGCTATCGTTTTAGAAGTGCCTATTGGGGAAAAGGCTACGGTTCAGAAACCGCGAAAGGGATGCTGTACTTCTATTTTATGGGACTAAACGTCCCGCAAGTCCATGCAACTGCGTATATTGAAAACAAAGGATCTCTCAGGATTTTGGAGCAGTTGATGACTTTTGAAAAAGAATTTTATAACTTAAAAGAGGGATGTAGGGAACGCAGCTATGTCCTTACCAAAGCAGACTGGCTCAAACAACAGAACGAAACACTAGATGAATAAAAACTATTTGACTAACGCCCTCCTCCAATTTGAGTACTATAAGCAGCTGGGGGAGCAAACTTTTGAGCAGTTGGAGGAACAAGAATTGTTTTGGGAAGCTGAGGAGGGCAGCAACTCCATCGCCCTTATCGTTCAGCATATATCAGGGAATATGCACTCCCGCTGGACAGAGCTATTCACTTCAGACGGGGAAAAGGAATGGCGGAATCGGGATGGGGAATTTGAGATATCAATCCAAACTCGGCAGGAGCTACTCCAAAAGTGGGAAGCGGGATGGACGTGTCTTTTCAATGCGTTGAATGGAGTCGAGGAAAAGGATTTTGATCGAGAAATTTTAATCCGCAACCAGCGCCACACGCTGGTAGAAGCGCTGAACAGACAAATGATGCACTACGCCTACCACATCGGTCAAATTGTACTGATAGGCAAGATGCGCAAAGGTGCCGCATGGCAAAGTCTTTCCATTCCCAAAGGAGCTTCTAAAGCCTATAATGACAAAAAATTTTCTCGTGGACTTCGGGGGGGACATTTTTCAGAGGAGGAATAGAAATAGAGCCAAAACCCCTCTTTTTTTTGTATTTTTCTGCTACAATTGAAAACCAAAGCCATGCATCAGGAGTATTTAAAAACCCCTTTTCCGCTAACGGAAGCGCAAATCGCGTTTTATCAAAAAAATGCTTACATCAAGATCAAGCAGTTGCTTTCCAAAGAAGTGCTGGCTTATTACAATGCTCGGATTTCAGAAAAAGTAGCAGAAATGAATCGGATTTCTGTACCCTTGGAAGAACGGGACACCTATGGGAAAGCGTTTTTGCAACTTTTTAATTTATGGCGTGAAGATGAGGGGATCAAGGAGCTTATTTTTAGTCCGCGCTTGGCGGGAGTGGCTGCGGGATTGATGGAAGTTTCGGGTGTACGCTTGTACCACGATCAAGCCTTATTTAAAGAAGGTGGAGGGGGCATTACGCCTTGGCATGCAGATCAGTACTACTGGCCTTTGTCTTCCGACAAGACAATTACGGCCTGGATTCCCCTTCAAGCCACGCCTTTGGAAATGGGGCCCTTAGAATTTAGCGCGGGGAGTCATAAGATCCAAGAGGGAAGAGCCTTGTCCATCAGTGACGAAAGCGAAACCTTGATCGGAGACCGCCTCCGTGTCACGGACTTTCCCCACACCATTGCGTCTTTTGATCTCGGAGAAGTGAGTTTTCATTCAGGGTGGATTTTTCACAGGGCAGGAGCCAACACCACGGACCAAGTCCGGAAAGTGATGACCGTTATTTATATGGATCAAGACATCAAATTAAAAGCCCCCGAAAACGAAGGCCAACAAAACGATTGGGATACCTGGTGTCCCGGAGTGGAAATTGGAGAAACCGTAAACTCGCCCTTAAACCCTGTTTTGTTTTCAGACTAGTACAATTCAAGCTGAAAGGAGCACTTTAAAAAAAAGATACAGTTCTTATTTTAAAGGAGTTATCTAATTTGTGGTGGAAATTTTCCACCGCAAAACCAAGCTTTTCCCTACCTTTGCATTACACTTAAATCGTTTATAGCATGCAACTGTACAACAAATTAAGTGCGCAAGAACGAGCTCAAATGTTGGAAGAGGCGGGTACGGAACGCCTGACTTTATCTTTCTATCAGTATGCGCACATCGGCAATCCACAACTGTTTCGCGATCACCTGTTTATTTCTTGGGATCCCTTAGAAGTCTTAGGACGTATTTACGTCGCTTATGAAGGAATCAACGCCCAACTTTCGGTTCCTGCTCCGCGTTTTGACGAATTTAAAGCCCATCTGGACAGTATTTCTTTTTTAGAAGGCGTTCGACTAAACATCGCCATCGAGCAGGACCTCAAATCCTTTTTAAAACTTACGATCAAAGTACGCGACAAGATTGTAGCGGATGGATTGAACGATGATCAATTTGATGTAACACAAAAGGGAATACATGTCAATGCACAAAAATTCAATGAATTACTAAATAGTGAAGACACCATTTGCGTGGACATGCGCAACCATTACGAAAGTGAAATCGGTCATTTTAAAGGGGCTGTCACACCGGATGTCGACACCTTCCGAGAATCATTACCCCTTATCGAAGAAAATTTAGCGGCACATAAAGAAGACAAAAACCTAGTCATGTACTGTACAGGAGGGATTCGCTGTGAAAAAGCCTCGGCCTATTTTAAGCATAAAGGGTTTAAAAAGGTCTATCAACTGGAAGGTGGGATCATCGAATATGCACGGCAGGTTAAAAATCAAGAGTTGGAAAACAAGTTTGTAGGGAAAAACTTTGTCTTTGACGAACGTCGCGGCGAACGTATTTCTGAGGACGTCATTGCTCAATGCCACCAATGCGGTGCCCCTTGTGACACCCATATAAATTGCATCAACGAGGCCTGTCATCTGTTGTTTATCCAGTGTGATTCCTGTGGAGAAAAGATGAACCAGTGTTGCTCCGATGCCTGTAAAGAAACTGTGGAGCTTCCTGAAGAAGCCCAAAAAGCACTTCGAAAGGGCACGCACAACAGCAACAAAATCTTTAAGAAAGGACGTTCGGAAGTCCTTAAGTTCAAACAGTAAATTAAGAGTTTATTAGCTTTTCATTTGTTGAAATCCCTGTATCTTTAGGATCTAAATTTGCAATACATTCATGAGTTGTTCCAGCTGTTCCAGCACTAAAAACGGGTCTCCCAGGGGTTGTCAAAACAACGGCACTTGCGGGAGCGACAGTTGTAACAAACTCACCGTATTTGACTGGTTGGAAAACATGCATCCTCCCCAAGGTGAGGAGGACTGCTCTTTTGTGGAGGTGCGGTTTAAAAACAGCAGAAAAGAATTCTTTCGTTTCCCCAAAGAACTAAAACCTCAGGCTGGAAGTTTGGTCATCACCAAAGTGGACCGAGGGTATGACTTGGGTACAGTCTCCTTAGCTGGTGCGCTGGTAGCTGTGCAAATGAAGCGCAAAAAAATCAAAGCGGAGAGCGATAAAATAGGAACTATTTTACGTCTTGCCAATCAGGAAGAAATTGATATTTGGCAAGCCAGTCGTGCGAAGGAGGCGGAGGTGCAAAAGCGGGCACGCGAGTTGGCAATTGCGTTAAAGCTGAACATGAAACTTTCGGATGTTGAATTTCAAGGAGATGGTAAAAAAGCCACTTTTTATTATACGGCAGACAAGCGGGTGGATTTTCGCCAATTGATTAAAGACATGGCGCGTGCATTTTTCATTCGGATCGAAATGCGTCAAATTGGACTGCGAGAGGAAGCCTCTCGACTGGGCGGTATTGGATCTTGTGGCCGGGAGTTGTGTTGTTCTACATGGCTTACCGATTTCCGATCGGTCAATACCGCTGCGGCACGCTACCAACAACTTTCACTAAATCCACAAAAACTAGCAGGACAATGCGGGCGACTCAAATGCTGTTTGAATTACGAATTGGAGGTCTATCGCTCTGCGTTAAAAGCCTTCCCTAAAGCCGAGGTGAAACTGCAAACGGAAAAAGGAATTGGCGTTTTCCAAAAGATGGATATTTTTAAGGGATTAATCTGGTACGCCTACAAAGGCGAATGGACGACTTGGCACAAATTGACCGTTTCGGCGGTCAAGGAAATTATTGAAAAAAACAAGGCAAACCAAAAAGTGACCAGTTTGGAAGCCTATGTAGAGGAGGAAGTCAAAGAAGAAAAAAACAAACTATTTGACAGTGGGGTAGGACAAGACAGTCTGAAGCGTTTTGATCCCCCGCGAAGTCATTCAAAAAGAAATAAAAGAAGACGATTTGAAAGCAAAGCCAAAGAATAGTTTTTATCTAGTGCGTATGGTTTGTGCCAGTCTGCTGCTTGGGTCTTGTGCTTCCGACTCAGGTTATGTGACCTACCAAACCACAGCTCAGGAAGGTCTTTCTACAACCCCTGTAATTTTTGAGCTACCGGAACAAGTCACCGATACTTTGATAAAGAATGTTTTTATACGGTTGCGCAATGACAACACCTATCCATTTGCAAATATTTTTCTAATTGCAAGCCTTACAGCGGGGGGAGAATTGGTTACCCAAGATACTTTGGAATATGCTATGGCAGCCCCAGATGGGAAATGGTTAGGGACGGGTTTTACCGAAGTAAAAGAAAGCAAGTTGTGGTGGAAAGAAGGAGTTGTATTTCCTGCGGCACGTCCACTGAAGATTTCAATTTCCCAAGCGGTACGCAATAATGGAGTAGCGGAAGGCGTTTCTAAGCTCAAGGGAATTGTAGCTGTAGGAATCAGTATTGAAGATCAATAAAGATGGCAAAGAAAAAAGGGAAACAAAAGCTAAGCGCATTTCGAAAGTACATCCGTGTTTTATGGGGGATTTTCCTTCTAGGAGTGACTGGAATAATCGTCCTATTCGGAGGTGCAGCATTGGGAATTTTTGGTCCCATGCCAGACCTTCAACAGTTGGAAAACCCCAGAACCAACTTAGCTACTCAAATCATTTCATCAGACGGAACCATTTTAGGAAAATATTATTTCGACGACAACCGAACCCCCATTGGGTTTGATGAAATTCCCACGGACATGGTGGAAGCTTTGATTGCTACGGAAGACGAGCGTTTTTATGATCACGCGGGAATTGACTGGCGAGGAACACTTCGCGCTTTTGCTTTTTTGGGTAAACGCGGAGGGGCCAGTACCATCACCCAACAGTTGGCGCGTCAGATTTTTGTGGGTGTCCGTTCCAGAAATGTTCTTAAAACCATTTTCCAAAAAGCACAAGAATGGGTCATCGCCGTACAATTGGAACAACGCTATACCAAAAAAGAAATTATGGCGATGTATTTAAACAAGTACGACTTTGGTTATCAAGCAGATGGAATCCGCTCGGCAGCAAAAATCTTTTTTAATAAAACTCCTCAAGAACTCAGCATCGAGGAGTCTGCGACGCTTGTTGGAATGTTAAAAAATTCCTCTCTCTTCAATCCTATTCGCCGTCCTGAACGCGTCAAAGAACGAAGAAACATTGTCTTTCAACAGATGGTTCGGAATCAACGGATCACGGAGCAAGAAAAGGATTCTCTAGTTCAACTTCCGCTAGAAATCACCTTTACTCCAGAATCCCATAGAGAAGGGCTTGCAACCTACTTTAGAGCGTATTTAAAGGAATTTATGGATGAGTGGATCGACGCCAACCCCAAACCTGACGGCAGTAAACACAACCTGTACCGCGATGGGCTGCGGATTTACACGACCATTGATTCTCGTATGCAAGAATTGGCTGAAGACGCCGTGAGCATGCATATGAAAAATTTGCAAAAGGAGTTTTTTAGACAAAACACGAAAAGAGAAAATCCAACGGCTCCTTTTTTAGAACTTCGGGAAGGAGAAATAGATACGCTGTTGACCCGAACGGCCTACCGAACCGAGCGGTGGCGTAAAATGAAGTTGGCAGGAATCGAAGAAGAAGAGATTTTAGCTTCCTTTAAAAAAGAAGTCCCCATGCGGGTTTTTAGTTGGAAAGGAGAAATCGATACGATTATGACTCCGATGGATTCCATCCGCTATTACAAACATTTCCTCCGCGCTTCGATGATGTCCATGGAACCCCAAACCGGTCATGTAAAGGCTTGGGTAGGCGGGTATAATTATAAACATTTCCAATACGATCAGGTCAAACAAGGGCGTCGTCAAATTGGTTCTACGTTTAAACCCTTTTTATACGCTACAGCCATTGACCAACTGAAATTATCCCCCTGTGATTCTCTACCTGACGCCTTGTTTTGTATTGAACCGATGAAACACGGAAACATGGATGCATGGTGCCCTAAAAACTCCGGAGACAAATACGGTCGCACCCGGACATTAAAAAATGCGTTAGCCAATTCTGTCAACACCATTAGCGCTCGAATCATGGATTTAGTCGGCCCCAAACCAGTAATTAATTTAGCCCGAAAAATGGGAATTACTTCCTACCTCCCACCGGTCCCCTCGATCGCTTTAGGGACACCGGACATCAGTTTGTTTGAGATGGTAGGTGCCTACAGTACTTTTGCCAATCAAGGGATTTATGTCAAACCCATTATGATCACTCGTATAGAAGACAAAAATGGCCGCGCCTTGTATGAGGTGCTTCCTGAGACACAAGACGTATTGAGTCAAGAGGCAGCCTACGTAACCGTAAATTTG
>Ga0181560_10000670_pt1 | contig 31461 bp, 22 predicted proteins | sample 011ome_20_FD_133751 | JGI IMG/M metagenome (GOLD analysis project Ga0181560, IMG submission 133751) | Coastal salt marsh microbial communities from the Groves Creek Marsh, Skidaway Island, Georgia - 011509CT metaG (megahit assembly) | ecosystem: Environmental > Aquatic > Marine > Intertidal... | reverse complement strand
GTCGTCCCCGGACGTCGCGCGTCCGTACACCAGCGCTTTCTTCACGAACTTGGGGTCGGCGCTCCAATTCAGGTTGTCCGGGTGGCGTCCCGAGCGATGAAGCATGATGTCCAGCTGCGTTCGGTCGTGGAGCGAGAGGTAGCTCAAGAACGCCTCGACCGCGGGGACGACGGGCATCGCCTCGGTCATCTCCGCGACGTTGTCCGCCATGGTGGAAGGAGGGAAGGCGCGCGGGGCGTCCGAGCGGCGCGATCGGCGACGGACAGCTTAAGGATCGGCGTTCACCACGCGAACGCGGTCGTATGGGGACCAGTGTATAGCTTAGTCTATCGCGGCGATTCTCGATTTGGCAGGCGCTCGCTCCCCGATTCGTTCCTCCCTCCGTTCGTCGCGGCCGCGCGTCTCCTCGCGAGTGGGCGCGCCGTTCGACTCCACGCGCCGCGGGTCTCGCGCGCGCGATGAGATACTCCGGCGCGGTCGCGAGCGCGGCGACCGGATCACGCCGCCGCGCGCTGTCGTCGTGTGCGCCGGAAGCGATTAATCAATCTCTCGGAGAGGCCGATGACCTCGAAATGCGCGTCGGGGAAAAAAACATAACGCGCGAAGAACCACCGGAGGCGGTCAGCGCACGGCGCGCGGACTCGCCGCGGCCATGCCCCCGCGTCGCGGCGCGCTGACGCTGCTCCGCAGCGCCGCGCGCGCCGTCGTCGCGCCCCCGCGTCGTTTCCACCTCGCGTCGTCGTCGTCGTCGCTCGCCGCGGGACGAGCGGGAAACGACGTCGTCGCGAACGCGACGGCCGCGTCGCCGCCGCAGCCGACGCCGATGGACGACGTCCGCCGCGAGAAGCACGCGCGCGTGTCCATCCCGCGCGCGCTCCCGCCGCTCTCCGCGCGCCCGTTCGCGGAGACGATATCGCCGTGCGCCCCGGGCGACGCCGCCGCGGTGCTCAGGCAGTCGAAGAAGCGTCGAGGGTACCCGATCGCGTGCGCGGCGCGGTGCCGACACGGACGCTACCGCGCGTTCCTCCACGCCCCGATGCACGTCCCGGCGGCGACGGCGGACGGATCGATAGACGGCGTCGGCGTCGGCGGCGACGGCGACGGCGACGCCGCGGCGACCAAAGCGCCGTCGCGAGCGGAGCTGAGCAAGATGACGCGGCGGCAGCGCGCGCGCGCGTTGGCGGCGTCGCCGACGCGCGGCGCCGTCGCGGAACACGCGACGTCGTGGCTCTGTTGCCCTCTGCTCGCGATGCACGTCGACGCGCTGGAAGCGCGCGGCGGGATCGACGCGATGGCGAAGGTGGTCGCGAACGTCCCAGCGCTGTCGCGCGCGTTGGAATACGCGCACTCGGGCGCGGTAGCGACGCGGCGGTGGCTGCTGCCGCGCGCGTGGGAGAAGAGAATTAAAATGGAAAACCACGCGGGCGGCGCGTTCGAGCGTCACGCGCGCGTCTTGTTCGACACCGGCCTCGTCGGCGTGAGCGTGGACGCGGACCGCCGCGGATGGTCGGGGAACAGAGTGAAGTGCCTGCACGCGCACGTCGGCGACGCGCTCGTGCGCGGGGAGAGCGAGAACGTCGTCGGCGCGTTGACGTTGGCGCGGCTGCGAGAGTCGGGGGTGGACGTCGACGGCGACGACGCGTGCTTCGAGACGTGCGATCGCGGCGGCGAGCGGCGACCGCGCGGGCCCCTCCCCCGCGCGAAGACGACGACGACGACGGCGACGCGGGAGGCGGAGACGCGCGGCGACGGCCTCGTCGACGCGCGATAGAATATAACTTAGTCCCACTACTACGACGTAGACGCGCTCCGATCGATCGAACGCCGCCGCCGCCGCCGCCGCCGTCGGTCGGGTCGGTCCGGTCAGCGAAGGAACGGGTGCCCGAGCGCCTTCTTCACCGACGTCCGCCCTTTGCGCTGCGACAGCAACCCGACGACGAGGTCCCAACCTTTCCCTCCGTCCGCGTCTAATATCGCGAAATCCTCTTGCCGCTTCTCCGACAGCGTGTCCCTCCACCGCTCCGCGTCGTAGTTGTACACGTTCAGATCCCGCTTCACGCCGTTCATCGCCTTCCCTTTCCGCAGCGACGGACACGCGCACTGAAGGATGACCATCCCGCACGAGAACGCGTCGAACAGGTCCGGCTTCCCGGACGCCCACCCCGCTGCCGCGCCGAAGATGTTCCCCACGCCCTTCACGTCCAGATACTTCTCCGGCGGGCCGTACGTCGGATCGAACACGGTCTCGTCCTTGTCGTAATTCGTCCCCACGCGCAAATCCGCGGCGCCGCCGAGGTCGATGAGCTTGATCTTCCCGCCCCTCGCGAACAAGATGTTGTTCGGCTTGACGTCCCTGTGGATCACGCCCGCGCCGTGGACCGCGTCGACGGCTTGCAGCAGCTGCTTGGAGAACAGCTTGACAGCCTTGGTCTCGTCGCCGACGTTCATCGCGGCGGCGAGCCCGCCGCCGCCGCCGCCGCCGCCGCCGCCGCCGAAGAGCCCGCCGAACACGCCGCCGCCGCCGCCGCCGCCGTTGAGGACCGTCTCCAACGTGTCGCGGCCTTCGTCCTTCCACACCAAGAACGCGTTCGCGCCCGCGACGCCGACGAACGGCGCGACGCCCTTGCAGTTCTTGAGACGTCGGTTCAACGTCGCCTCGGTCTGGAAGAATCGCGAGCCGTCCGCGGTGAGCTTCCGCTCCTTCAAGACGACCGCCGTCCCCTTGTACGTCCCGTCGAAGACGTCCCCGAACGACCCCGTGCCGATCTTCTTCCCGCGAGAGATGTCCTTCAGCGGGATCTCCACCTTGATCGCGGGGCCGTCCGTGTCCGCTTGCTCGTAGTCGTCGCTCGCGAAGACGCGGCGTTCGCGGCGTCGGCACGCGACGCGAGCGGACGACGACGACGCGAAAGCGCGCGGGCGCGAGGGCGCGACGCGCGCGCCGTGCGCGCGGCGCGACGAGAGCGTCGCCGTCGCGGACGTCGTCGTCATCGTCGTCGTCGTCATCGCGGCGTGCATCGCCGCGGGGTTCCCTGACGCGCTGAAGACGTCGCGGCGTGCGTCGCGGAGTGATGACGCCGGCGATGAGAGCGCGTCTTCGGATAACGCGCGCGCTCCGAAACACCTGTCGTCGTCCCTGCCGCCGACCGGCGCGGCGGCGACCGCGACCGCGATGCGTCCTCCCCGCGCGCGCACTCTCACGCGCACGATGGCGTCCCTCACGATCGCGAGCATCCGCCCGGTGCGTCCCCGACCGCTCTCGCGCGCCGTCCCTCCCTCTCGCGCCTCGGCGCCTCGGTCGGGCGCGAGGGCGCGCGTCGTCGTCGACGTCGCGTCGATCGCTCACGCCGCGATCGTCCTCCTCGCTCGTCCTCCTCCGCCTCCGATCTTGCGATGTACACAGGCGGTCGTCGCGGCCGACGCGCTCGGGTCCAAGCCCCGCGCGGCGGCGGCGCGCGCCCTCCGCGCGCGATCCCCCACCGCGACGTGGTCGTCGTCGCGCCGCCGCCGCGCGATGAACACGACGACGCGCGCCGCGGTCGACGTGTCCGTCGCGTACGCGGTCGCGCAGCAGGACCTCTTCTTCGCCGCGTGCGTCGCGGGCGAGACGCTGTACCAGCAGGGCAACATGCCGAGCGACTTCAAGGGGCGGCCGACGTTCCAGTCGATCGCGCTGCCGTGCGGTCTGCTCGTCGGCGCGTTCCTCGCGATTCAGACGGACAACGCGGTGGTCTCGCCGGGGGGGTTAGTGCTCGGCGCGGGCGCGTGTTTGCTCGCGGGGAAAGGGTTCTTAGGCGCGTTCTATACACTGGTCCCCATGCGACCGCGTTCGCGTGGTGAACGCCGATCCTTAAGGACTTTTCCCGTCGTCTCTCCACGCCCAACCCTCGCTTTCAATCCCCGCCCTCGACGCCTTTCAACTCCAACTGACGCCTTTCAACTCCACCCCGACATTCGCTCGTATGGAACGACCCTCAGATCGCTTCGACGCGATGGAGGACGACGGGATGGACTGGCCGGGGCCGCGCGTGTACCCGGGGACGGGGATTCTGTTCGCGCTGTTCGCGCTGCTCGCGAACGTCGAGGCGCTGCCGCGGATCCTCAGCGGGTACTGAGCGGCGTGGATCGCGTGCGTGTACGCACGTGTAGAGAGAGAGCGGGTCGGCGTCGGCGCGACGGCGTGTCGTGACGAGACGTCGAAGAGGATTTTTTTTGGCGGGCGCCAAACGCCGCGAGACGTGTCATTGTCGTGAGGACGAGACGGCTTCTCTCTCGTACATTCGTCACATCGCTCGCTCGCCGCTTCCTTCCTTCCTTCCTTCCTTCCTTCACGCGACGTCACGTGACGCACACACATAAACGGTTACCACACGCCGCGCGCTCACTTCGACTTCTCCATCGCCGACATCGTCTTCTTCGTCCCTGCGAAGTCGATGTACTTCCCGTTGCAGTACGCGTCCGTGTTGTACCACTTGTGTCCAAACTTCGTCCCGTGCTCCATCGGCTCGCCGTTGTTCTTGAACTTCCGCAGGTTCGAGACCTCGCCCTCGACGACGCCGAGGTTGATCGCCATCTGGACCGGGTTCAGCGTGCCGCAGATGATCGGAAGAAGCAGCGCGGAGATGGCGCCGACGCCGAGGCCGATGCCGAGCGAGAACCCGCCGAGGAGGCCGGAGTACTCCGCGCTGAAGAGGTCGCCCGCGTGCGCGGGGGACGCGAGGGCGAGGGCGGATGCCGCGGAGAGCGCGGCGAGGTTGACCGCGCGGGACTCGGACGCGACGGCGACGGAGGAAGACTCCTGGAGAATGGAGAGAAGGGTTTAGGGAGAGGGAGGAGGGGCGACGGAGGATGATTGATGATGAGAATCGGAAGTCGCGCCGGAGGGTTTATCGTCTCCGAGACGACTGGACGGATTTTTTCTGTTCCCTCCTTCGCGAGAGACGCACGGCGACGACGCGACGATCGACGCCGCGTCTTCGGGGACGACTCGACGCGCACCTGCTTCTGCGCGGCGACCGCGATGGGGGCCTGCGAAGAGGAGAGAACGATGGGACGCGCGCGGTCAGCGACGGCGCGGCGGGGAGGGACCGCGTGGCGTCCGCGATCGACGGAGGCGTCGATCCTCTCTTATCGACGTCGCCTCTCGTCGTCGATCGCGGTCGCGGGAGAAAAACGGAGGACGCCCGCGGGCGGCGCGGCGGGACGCACCGCGCGGGCGGCGGGCTTCGCGACGGAGCCCTCGCGCGCGAGACGCGCGCGGGGGGCGACGGTGAGGGTCGGGAGGGCGACGATGGCGTTCATGGCGCGTCGAGGTGGCGCGGGGATCGATCCGATCAATGGCGCGCCGCGAGGACAGCGTGGACGGGATAGGGCGTCGAGAGATGGTACGGAATCGAGCGACGCACCGAGTCGTCGTGACTGAAATGCCCATACGATCGAGTACGACGATTTACGTACTACGCGGTCGGTCGAAATTTATATCGACGAAAAGGCCCGCCCGCCGCCGATGGACAGACGCGCCTACTACGCCGCAGCCGCCTCTTCCCTCTCCTTCGCGTCGTGCGCCACGAGCAACTCTATGAGCCGCGGGTACGAACCGACGCACCCTTTCAAAATCTCCACGGTCCTGCCCAGCGGCCCCACTCTCTCGCGCGCGCCGACCGCGCCGTCCGCGCCTTTGCCTCTCGAGAAGAAGGCGTCCGCCGCCGCCGCCGCCGGCGGCGACGCCGCCGACCCCGGCGACGACGACGCGGACCCCGGGTCCGCCATGGACACGTCCACGGACGACGCGCCGCCGTCACTCTCGTCGTCTCCTGAACGCTCAGCGGCGATGCGTTTCATGACGCGTTCCCGATGCGCGGGCGTCGCCGTCGTCGTCGTCGCGGCGGCCGTCTCCGCTCGCGTCGCCGCTTCCTCCGCCCTCGTCACCAACGCGGAGACGATGTGCTCGAGCGACGCCGCAGCCTTCGACAGCGTCTCCTCGTGCTTCGCGACGCCGGCGTCGAACGCGGCGGAGACGGTGTCCGCGGCCGCGGCCGCGGCGTCGGCGTCCACCACCGCGACCGCCGCCGACGTCGCCGCCGCCGCCGCCGCCGCGCGCGCGAGTTCCTCCTCGTGCCTCGCGCGCGCGGCGGCCAGCTCCTCCCTGAGCGCGTCGCACTCCGCCCTCAAACCGCCCTTCTCCTCCGCCGTCGGCGTCGTTCGCTCCGCGACCGCGGCCGCGAGCGACGCCGCCGCCGCCGCCGCCTCCAAACTCTTCTCCCTCTCCGCCTCGGCGTCGACGAGCCGCCTCCGCGCGTCGAGCAACTCAGCGTCCGCGCGCGCCTTCGCGTCCCGCAACGCCGCGACCGTCGCCTCCGCGGCGGCTCTCGCGTCCTTCTCGAGCCGCATCGCGCCCTCCGCCGCCTCCGCGGCGGCTCTCGCGGCGTCCACCTCGCGCCGCAGCGCCGCCGCCTCCCGCGCCGCCGCGTCCGCCGCGATCCGCGCAGCGTCCGCGTCAGCCGACGCCTTCGCGTCAGCGTCCGCCGACGCCTTCACGTCCGCGTCCGCCGACGCCTTCGCGTCCTCCACCTCCGCTTCGAGGTCTCTGAGCCGACCGACTTCGCTCTCGAGCGTCGACAGACGTCGCGCCATCGCCGCCGCCGCGCGCGCGTTGCGGCGCTGGCACGCGGTCGCGGTCGTGACGTCCGTCCGCGCCGCGAGGACGAGCCCTCGCCGCGCGTCGTCGGGGCGCTCGAGCGCCGGCGCCGGCGCCGTCGCGATCGCCGCGCGCGCGCCGCCGCCGGTCGCCTCCTCGAGCGCGGCGTAATCCGCGAACGCGCTGCGCGACACGACCTCCTCCTCCTCGTCCTTCACGTCCGACGCGTCGACGTCCGAGCGGTCGAACGAGGACGACGCGGAGCCGGAGCCGCCGTCCCCACGACTGAATCGCATCGCGTCTCCTAATAACCCGCGCCGCGCTCTTCTCGCGCCCGCGCTCTTCTCCTCGCTCGCGCTCCTCGCGCTCAGCGCGCTCGTGTCCAAGAACACGCTCGCGTCCTCCGCAGCCTTCGTCGCCGCGGCGGCGATGTCGCGAGCTTTCGGCGACGACACCGCCGCCGCCGCCGCCGCCACGCCGATGTCGTTCGAGTCCCGCGGCGACGACGACGCGACGTCGTCGTCGTCCTCCTCCTCGAGCGTCTCCTCGATGGACGACAGCGATGAGTTCAACGCGCGCGGCGACCGCGACGGCGACCGCCCGCGCGACCGCCCGCGCGACGACTTCTTCGCCTTCGCGCCATTCAAGTTGAGAGGCGCGAGCTTCGCCGGACGCGTCGCCGCTGCGGCGTCGGCGACCGCGGCGTCGACGTCCGGTGACGGCGACGCCGACCGGCTCCGGCTCTTCGGGAGCATCCCGAGCCTCCCCCCGCGCTTCGCCGCGCCGACGTCGTCGCCCATCAGCGCGTTCGCGAGCGCGTTCGCGTCCACCGGTCCAAGCGGCTTCGGCTTTCGCTCTCGCGCGGCGGCGGCGGCGGCGTCCGCGCGCCGCGTCGCCGACTCCGCGACGACGCCGCCGACGCGCCGCGGCGACGGCGACGGCGACCGACCCCGCGACGGCGGCGCCGGCGACGCGCACTTCAGGCTCGTGACGCTGCTGCGCGCGCTGCAGGTGCCGGACCCGCCGGCGCTGCGGCGGCGAGCGGAGACGTCGACGTCCGCGCTCGTATCCGTAGACGTCGTGCACTCGCTCGCGTCCTTCCGCGTCGCCGTCGTCGCGCTCGCGCGCGCCTCCTCCACCTTGGCTCTGAACGCCTCGTCCATCGGGTGGTCCCACGAGCTCGCGCCGGTGTCGAAGTTGAAGTAATACACCTGCCCGTCCCCCGTGCGGCACGGCTTCCAGCCCTCCGGCAGCGGCGCCGCGAGGCCTTCGCGCGCGATCCAGAGCATCGTCGCGTCCTCCTTCGCGGCGATGCCGAGCCATCGCGCGTACTCGATGACCTCCTCTTCCGCGGGCTCGTAGTCCGATCCGGCTTCTTCTAAGATTTCCTGGTTATCCGACGCGTACGCGTCCGAGAGCCTCGACGTCTCCGCGGCGTCCTCCGACTGTTTTCGCATCCCGCCGCCGGGGACGGACGCCGCGTTCGCGCGCGCGGAGCTCTCCGCGTTCTCCTCGCCGTCCACGCTCCTCGCGACGCTCCGCGACCGATACGTCATGTCAGAAGTGTTCGTCGCGTCGGAGGTGTAGAACGAGCTGCTCTCCTCGGACGTCCCCGTCGTCGGCACGACGGACATCCTCCTCGCGTCCGCTCGTCGTCCGACGCGCGATGATGATGTTGCTTCCCGTCGTGGCTTTTTCCGATGAATACGACGCGTCGACGACGAGCGCGCGTCCTCCCGCTCGGGACGTCCTCTCGCCGCGCCGGCGTCGCCGCGCGCGTATCGCGCGTCCTATCCGACTCCGCGTGCGATGCGCCCGTCGCGTCGCCGCCGTCCGCGCGCGGAGAACAGTGCCCGCCGAAGGCGCGAGCTGTCGCGAGATTTCTCGAACTGTTCAACGGCTCGGAAATAGACAAGGTGCGCTCAGACTATCAGACTAAAAAACCATAGAGTACGAGTACGAAAATGTCGTATGGAATCTTAGTCTTCCAAGCTGCTCGCACCGCCCGCCGTCCCGAGCCGTCCGATGTCGACGACGGGGCGGAGACGCGAGCGCGCGGCGGCGGCGCGCGCATCGCACGCGCCTCGCGTCGCGCCGCGCGATGGAGTTCGTGGACGAGGGCATCCATCGGAACAACCCCGACGCGCTGCGCGCGGCGGCGCTCATCGCGAACGGCCTCGGCGCGCGCGCTCGATGGGTCTCGCATCAGGGCGTCGACTACGGCACGTTCCGACGCGCGATACTCCTCCGCGCGAAGGAGAAGGGCGCGACGACGACGGACGCGGCGGCGACGAGCGGCGAGGCGGCGAGCGGCCGCGCGGTCCCGGGGAGCCCGTCGCTGCCGACGTCGTCGCGCGCGTCGTCCGTGGACGGCGATTGGAACGACGACGGCGGCGGCGGCGGGGGCGACGAGGAGACGCGAGATAGGAAGCGCGCGGGCGCGCGAAGGACGACGACGACGACGTCGACGCGTCGCGCGTCCGCGCTGAGATCCGCGGGCCCGGTGAGGCACACGCACGCGTCCGGCGTATCACGCGTGCGATGGTCCAAGATGGGCCCGCGCTTCCTCGCGGTCGGGAGAGAGTGCGGCGTCGTCGAGCTCGTCGCGTTCGAGCGCGGGAGGGCGAATGCGAGCGCGCCGTCGTCGTCGTCGTCGTCGTCGTCGTCGTCCGCGTCGTTCGAACGCGTCGCGTCCCTCGACGGGCACACCGCCGCGGTCACGGACATCGACTGGACGCTCGACGGCGGCGCGCTCGCGACGTCCTCCCTGGACGGCGCCGTGCGCCTGTGGTCCAGACCGCGCCCGGGAGCCGCCGTCGCCGCCGACGCCGCCGCCGCCGACGACGACGACGCGTCCGGCGGCTGGCGGTGCGCGCGCGCGATACCGTGCGGCGCCGCCGTCCACGCCGTCCGGTTCCACCCGATCAACGCGAACCTCCTCGTCGTCGGGTTAGAGACCGCGGCGGTGTGGCTGTTGAACGCGAGCACGGGGCACAGGGCCGCGTGCGCGACGAGCCGCTCGTACATGCGCTCGCCGGTGGGGTGTCTGGCGTGGTGCGTCCCATACACTGGTCCCCATACGCCCGCGTTGGCGTGGTGAATGCCATTCCTTAAGGACTTTTCCCGGCGCATCTCTCCGCCCACCCCTCGCTTTCAATCCTCAACCGCGATGCCTTTCAACTTCGACTGATGCCTTTGAACTCCACCCCGACATCGCTTCATAGGAACGCGTCGGGGAGCGTCGTCTACGCCGGCGACGGCGACGGGAAGGTGCACGTCATCGCGTGCGCGCAGAGGAAGTCGAAGGGCCCAGGGACGGAGAAGACGCTGGAGGAGACGTCGACGACGGCGGCGGTGGCGGCGGCGCCGGGGACGTCCAAGCCGCCGCTGCCGTCGACGCCGAGACGAAGAGAGGGGGGCGCGCGGGTGATCCACCACCTCGCGCTCGTGCACCGCGCGAAACCCCCGGTAGCGGTGTCGTCGCTCTCCGGCGCGCGCGCGTCGAGAGCGCCGCCGCTGAAACTCCCCGGCGGCGGCGGCGTCATATCGTTGACGCATCTGCCGCACTGGACCGGCGTGTGCGGCGGCCCCGGTCTCGTCGCCGTGTTTAAATCCGGTCTCGTGCGCGTGTACGGAGCCCCGGCGACTATCTATACTAATAAATCGCCCGCGCTCACGCCGCTCGTGACGTCGCAGCTGCCGTTCTGGCCGGGGGTCTCCGGCGCCGCGGCGCTCGACGTGAGCGTGGACTTGGACTCGGAGGACTTCTTGACGTCGCCGCCGAGGGCGGTCGCGAGCGTCGGCGGCGGCGGCGGCGCCGCGACGTACGCGATGCCGTCGCGAGACGGCGCGCCGGCGATGGTTCGACAGGGTCTTGCCCCGCTCGCGCCGCGGGGGCACAAGGGCGCGTTCAACGCACACGCGGTCGCCGCGGACTGGTCGTCGGACGGCGCGGTGGTCGCGTTGGGGTACGGGGCCGTGGGCGAGGGCGGCGTCGCCGCGTGGTTTAAAGACGACGGCGGCGGCGGGGCGTGAGCGAAGACGCGACGTCGACGACATCCCATCCCTTCGTACGTAGCCGAGGGGAGGGCGTCGTTAGTTACTGTTAGTGACCGTACACGTACTGTAGTTGTTTGACGTACTCCGGTTCCAATAAATCCCCTCCTACCATCTCCTCCTATCGTGCCCTCGTTCCTACTTCCGAATCTCCTCCTTCCTATGCTTCCTACTTGGACCTCCTCTGCCTCTCCTCTCTTCCTCCTCCTTCCCGTCCGTCGGCGCCTCCTCCTCGAGACGCCCCCCCCCCGCCGCCTTCTTCCTCTCTCTCCTCTTCTCTCCTCTCTTCTCCTCTCCTCTCTCCTCCTCCTCCTCCTCCTCCGATCCCACTGGAACTCCCTCGCTCAGTTCCGCTGGTTCGTGCTCGCGAAGTTGCCGAGCTTCCTCTGCACCGCGGGCTGCAGCGCGTTCATCAGCTGCCCCCACTGCTCCGCCCCGAGCAGCTGCTCGTACCCTCGCAACACGCTCATCAAATTCGCGTGAAGCTCCGCGCTTCTCACGTACTGCCAGCTCGCGATGGCGTTCATCATGTCCACCAAACCCGGCCCGACGCCGCCCTGCGCGTTGACCTGGACGAGCTTCACGAGCCCGGCGAACGCGTGCTCCTTCTCGACGCCGTCGCGGAGTCGTCGCAGCGCGCCGCACCACGGAGACAGCAGCTCTCCGAACCCGGCGGAGAGCTGCTCGGGGCACCTCATCGCGAACCTTCCCAACGCGATGGCCGCGTTCTCGCCGAGGCTCCTCTGAATCATTTGCATCTGCAGCACGCCGACGAACGACGCGCCCAACGTCTGCGCGTACGGCGCGACAACCTCCGCGGGGAACGCGGCGGCGATCTCCCCCGCGGACCAGCACGCGTTGTTGCACGTGGACATGTTGTACGCCATCACCATGTTGGGCTTCAAGTTGGCCGCCGCGCACTCCATGATTTGCGGCAGCGACGGGATGATGTGCGCGCCCGCGCCGCTCTTCGCGACGTCGCCCACGAGCGCGAACGCGCTGCGACGGACGCCCGGGGAGTGCGGGTCGGAAACGCACGCGACGATGACGTTGCGCAGCGCGTCCGCGTGCGCGGCGACGAGCGCCTCCGCGGCGTTCCCCAACCCGTCCGCGATCCCGGAGAGTAAATCCAGCGCGCAGATGACGTGGTCGGGGACGTACGAGAAGTCCGTGTTGTTCGCCCCCGCTCGAATCTCCGCCTCGCGAAGCGTGAGCTGCGTCTGCGCGAGGTGCAGCGCGCGCGCGAAGACGGGCGCGGCGAACTCCTGCGCGCCTAGACCCACCCCCGCGCACACGGCGGTGACGCACTCCAGGAGCTGGTACAAGTCCGGCTGCGCGTCGCCGCCGCTCTCCCACTTTTGTAGAAGCGGCGGCAGAAGCGCCTTCGCGACGTCCGGCGACCGGAGCGCGTCGCCGCCGCACTCCGCGAGCGTGGACACGGCGTCGAACGCGCATCGCATGTTTTTCCTCTGATACGCGTGCACCGCCTGCGCGAGCGCGGTGACGACCGGGCCGAGCCACGGCGCGATGTCCTCCCTCGCTTCGGACTCCAACGTCGCGAGCGCGCCGCACGCGGCGGCTTGCACGTGCTTGTTGTGGTCCACGACGCGGCGGAGGAGGCCGTTGATGATCTTGTCGAAGAACATTTTCCCCTGCTCCGCCGTCGCCGGCGGGGGGTCCCCCGGGCGAGCGGGGAACGCGAGCTGAACGACCCATCGAGAGAACCGCGACAGGGTCCAGCACGTCGTGCTTCGAACCATCGGTCGCGGGTCCTCCAGCGACGGCACCAAAAACTCGATGAGCTGAGGCAAGAAGGGCGTGAGACCGGTCGTGCAGCCTTCGCTGACGGCGCCGATGGCGAGCGTCGCCGACTCCCTCAGCCGCCAGTTCGGGTCGCGCATCCGCTGCTCCACGATCGGGAGGATCATCCCCAAGAGCTCGTCCCCGAACACGTTCGACATGACGTCCAGGCCGTTCGCGCTCGACTTGCGGAGGTTCCACTGGCTCGCCTCGTCGTCGTCGTCGGCGCCGTACTCGTCGTCGTCGTCGCCGCCGCCGCCGCCGCCGCCGCCGTTACCGCCGCCGCCATCCCCGAGCCCGCCGCCCTTGTCCTTCGTCCCTCTGAACGACGGCTTGATGTCCTTGTCGCTGTCCTCCCTCCCACGGTTGATCTCGTCGTCCTCCGCCTGCAACACCTCCTCGTCGTCCTCCGCGTACGCCATGTTCGTGAGAAGCATCGGAATGAGCTTCGGCGTGAACTCTCGTAGCGTTTCCACCGTGTCCCGCTCCAAGTCCGCCTCGCAGAACGCGGCCCAAAACTCGCACGACTCGAGCGCGACGTCCTCGTCGCCGTCGTTCGTGCGATCGATCATGTACGTGATCACCTCGCGCATGTTCGGCGTCAGCTTCTCCGGCGCGCGGTAGAGCAATCCGACGATTCCGGAGCACACGTGTTTCCTCACGCCGTTGTCCTGATCGAGCGCGAGCTGAAACAAACCCTGGAGGTACGTGTCCATGAGTTTCGCGTGCGACTCCGGCCAGCACGGCACCATGAGGTTGATCGCCCCCAGCGCTCTTCGTCGGATCGTCGCGCTGTCGGGGTTCGCCATGAGCGTCAGCAGACGCGGGATGAGCAACCCCGCGGGCGACCCCTCCGGCAACCCCGGCACGTCCACGTCCAGCCGCCCGTTCAGCTCCTCGCACGTCTTGTATATCGCGTCCAGCGCGCCGTCGACGTGGTTCGCGTCGCCGCTCTCGACGCATCGCGCGAGCGCGGGGTACAGGTCCGGCCACCCGGCGGGGCCCGCGGCTCTGGCAGCCATGGAGACGCACGTGCCCGCGGTTTGGCGGATTAGTTTTGACGCGTGCCCGAGCGCGGGGAGAAGCGCGCGCTGGATGAACGCGCGGTACTCCGCAGCCGTGGTCTCCCACCCCGTCTTGAGGTTGTTCTTCAGGAGGAGGCCCGCGGTCTGTCGAATCTCTTCCTGGACGCCGTCGCCGTCGCACAGGATGGCGGCGAGGTAGTTGTTGAAGTCGGGGATCCGCGCGCACTGCTGCAGGCGTTGGTACATCTGCGGGGTGTTTGTAGAGGGCGGGGGACGGCGGTGAGGACGGCGCGCGCGGGCGCGGGCGAGGACGCGGGCCGCGGGCGGGGTGGGACGTCGTCGCGTCGTTCGTTCGTTCGATCGATCGGGAGGAGGAGGAGGAATGTAGGGTTCCGGAAAGATGAATGAATCGCCCGGCGCGATCGACCGGTCGATCGATCGGCGCGCGCGCGGAGACGAGACGACGCGACGCGGACGCGCACCCGCTGCTGGTTCGCCCCCGGGGCGCGATACTCCGTCAGAAGCTGCAGGATCTGGTCCACGCCCTCTTTCTGCGGCGCCCACATCGCGGGCGGCGGCGGCGGAGCGGCCATGCCGACGACGTTTCGCGCCTCTGCCGCCCGCCTGCCGCCGGCGCGATCGGACGCCGACGGGGCGCGCGGGGATTCGCGCGACCGACGCGACGCCGCGGTCGCCGACGGGCGAGGCGGTGCGCGCGCCGCGGACGTGTTCCGTGGACGCGGTGGGAGGGCCGCGACGTGCGAGGACGGGCGTGTGCGCGTCTCGCTGTGCGGGATCTCGCGTCGCGCGCGCGGCGTCGACCTCGGAGACGCGCACAGCTTGCGCCGGTCGCGGTCGGCGTCGCAGCGACACTGACCGGAGACGAGCACACCGACCGCGCGACAGCGAAGAGTTCGAAACGCGCTCACACTCCTCGGACGCCCCCACGTCGCGTAGCGAGCGATGTCCGCGACGGATCCGACCCCCCCAGCGGCGAAGCGCGCGCGCCGCGCCGCCGCGCCGCCGTCGCCGCCGTCGCCGTCGCCGTCGCCGCCGGCGCCGTCGCCGTTCGAGCGCTTCGCCGCGGTCGCGCGCGACGGCGCGAAGTTCGAACTGCTCAAGAGGCTCGACCCGCTCTCGCGCGGTATGCTCGCGCGGACGTGCCGCGCGTGGCGCGACGACGTCGAGTTCTTCGGGCTCGCGAGCGCGGGCGTCGCCGGCTCGAGGAAGCTGCGCGCGCGCGCGTTCGTAAACACCGTCGAGCGGGTTCGGTGGGCGACGGCGAACGGGCTGACGCTCGACGCGAGGGTCGCCGCGCTCGCCGCGCGACGAGGGAAGCTCGACGTTCTGAAGTATCTTCAAACGGCGGGGTGCGCGTTGGACGCGCGCGCGGTCGCCGCCGCGGCTCGAGGCGGGCATCTCGATGTCATCGAGTGGGCGATCGAGCGCGGGTGCGCGACGGACGCGCGCGCGTGCGCGCAGGCCGCGCGCGGGGGACACCTCGACCTCCTGAAGACGCTGCGAGCGAAGACAAACTTTCCGTGGGACGCCTCGACGCCCTCGGCCGCGGCGAGGGGCGGGCGCCTGGACGTCGTGAGGTGGTTGGACGAGCAGAAGTGCCCGCGCGATGAGAAGGCTGTGTGCGCGATGGCCGCGCGCAGCGGTAACGTGGAGCTCGTGAAGTGGGTGATATCGCGCTACGAGTGGGACGTATGGACTCCAGGGCTCGCCGCGAGAGGCGGGCACGTCGAGATTTTGAGGCTCGTGTGGGCCACGAAACCTGACTGTTTTAACGACGTCGTGAGCATGTGCGCCGCAAAGGGAGGACACTGGCGCGTAATGGATTGGATATCTAATCACCGACGGCACGCAATTCAAATGTGGTCACATCGCGTCTTCGAGGGCTGGATCGCCCCCTACGCCGCGGAACACGGAAGGGCGTTTTTTGACAAAACAGTCGAATCGTGCGGCGGTCCGGTAAATCTCGTTTACCTCAACGGATTGAAGTGTGCCATATCCGCTGTCGCCACCGGGAACGTTGACTTGCTGCTGCGAATCAATGAACTAGCTCACAGGAAGAATCCCGTGTCGCTATACTACGACATCGCAACTGGCGCTGAGAGGAGAAATATAACGATGGAGGACCTCAATCCTTTGAGAAAGCAGCACCCTTGACGCGCACGCCTCGCGAACGACACGACGACTGAGAAGCAGCAGAAGACGAACGAGACGCGCGCCGCTGGACGAAACATACGCGCAGAAGACGTCACGTGGTACGTTTAATACGTTCGATCGATCACGAAATCACCGCCGCCCGAACGACGGCGACGCGTACCCCGGCCCCGACGCGGTCCTCCCCCCCGCGCTCCCGCCCAGCGAACTCGCGCCCGCGCTCTGCCTCCGCCCCGCGCCCGGCAGCGACGGCATCCCGACGCCGCCGCCGCTCCCGCCGCCGCCGAACCCGCCGAGACTCCCGCCGCCGCCGCCGCCGCCGCCCACGGGCGACCCGCCCCACGCCACAGGCTCGGACGCGTGCGCGGACAGCGCGTCGATGCGCTGCTGCGTCGCGCGCGCCACGCTCTCCATCGCGCCGACGCGTTCGTTGAACAACACGAGCACGTTCTCAACCTTGACCATCGAACGTCGGGTGGAGTTGAAAGGCGTCAGTTGGAGTTGAAAGGCGTCGAGGTGTGTCGGGATTGAAAGCGAGGGACCCTGGGCGGAGAGATGCGCCGGGAAAAGTCCTTAAGGATCGGCGTTCACCGCGCCGACGCCGTCGTATGGGGACCAGTGTGAAGAAGAACGCGCCTTGACCATCTGCTCTTCTAACCTCCGCACGCGGTCCTCGTCGACCGAAACGCCCCCTTGACTTCCGTTACCACCACCGCCACTGATCGTCGGCGTCTGCTCGTGCCCCGCGCACTTGAGCTCGTGCGACCCGAGCTGGTACGAGCACACGGCGGCGGTGTCGAGGCAGAGTAAATCGCGCACGCGAGCGTTCGCTTCGCCGACGCGGTTGTACAGGCGACCGACGAGCGCGTCGCAGTTCTCGCATCGCGCGCGGGAGTACTCGCTGTCGCCGCCGTCGGTCTCGTCCTGGATGCTCTCCTGCGGCGATCACGGTGGTTGGGGCGGGGAGGGGGAGGGGGAGGGTCAGACGGAGGAAGGCGCCGGCCGCGGATGTTCGATTCGCGATCGATCGTGGGCACGGCACGGCACCCTCGAGGGAAGCCGATCGGGTCCGATCGAGGAGGAGGACGAAGTCCTTAAGGAACGGCGTTCACCACGCGAACGCGGTCGTATGGGGACCAGTCACGAGGGAAGCCGATCGGGTTCGATCGATCGATCGATCGTTCGATCGATCGTTCCGCGGCGCGACGACGCGAGGGTCTTCTCCTCCGCGAGGGTCTTCTCCTCCGCGCGTCGCGTTCCGCGACCGCGCGCACCTCGTCCACGACGACGCACGACGCGCCCTTCACCGCGAGGATGTTCTTCGCCGCGTCGCTGAGCACGAGCGCGGTGGAGTCACTCAGGATTTTGAGGCACTTCGCGCACTGGATGCAGATTCCCGCCATCTTCCGCGCGTCGTCCGCGCGTTCGCGCGCTCGCGCGTCGCCGCGCTCGCGTCCCGCGAAGCGGCGCCCTCGCGATCGACGCCGACGACGCGATCGCGTGACGGCGAGGCGATCGCTGCTTCGCGTCCGCGACGTTTCTGGTCTGCGCGTTGAGAGGTCTGCGCCGCGGTTCCCGCGCGAACGCCCGTTCGTCGCGTCGTCGTCAACCTCGACGCGCTGGAGTGGCGCCATCGCCATCGCCAGTCTCGTTTCCGCCGAGACGAGACAGATTCCGTCAGGTTTTCGCGTCGGCGCGCGTCCGCCACACCGCGGCGCGCCCTCCTCGCGGGCTCGTCGTCGGCATGGGGAAGCGCAACAGGAGCCGCGCGATGGTGCTCGCGAGGAAGCGACGCGGCGGCGCGCCCGCGAAGCCCGCCGCGGGCGCGAAGGACGGCGGCGACGCGGGGGCGATTCCGAACAAAATCACGTTCGACGACGACGACGACGACGACGACGACGACGACGACGGCGACGGCGACGTTCGCGAGGTCCCTCCCCCGCCGCCGCCGCGCGCCCCCGACGAGAAGATCGTCCTCCCGCGGACGTCCGCGCCGTGGTTCTCGCGCACGCTCTCCGCGCGCTCCACGACGCACTTCGAGGAGTACTACCGCCGTCAGAACATCCTCGCGGACGAGCGCGAGTGGAGCGCGTTTCTCGCGCACCTCCGCGCGCCCCTTCCCGTGACGTTCCGGATGTCCATCATGGCGTCGCACCGCGCGGGCGTGGAAGAGGCGCTGCGCGAGGGGAAGCGCCTCCTGACCCCGGGCGCGGAGAACCCGCGGCCGCGGACGGACGACGGCCGCGTCGTCCCGCCGCCGCGGCGATTGGACTGGTGCGACGGATGGCAGCTCGGGGTGGACAAGATGACGCTCAAATACTCGCGCGACGCGACGCTGCGAGAGACTCAACGGTGGCTCGTGAAGCACAACAGCACGGGGGTGCTGACGCGACAGGCCGTGGACTCCATGGTCCCGGCCGCGATCTTGGGGGTGGAGCCGCACCACGCCGTGCTGGATCTGTGCGCGTCGCCGGGGAGTAAGACGACGCAGTGCCTCGAGGCGTTGCACGCCGGCGGCGAAACCGGCGGCGGCGGCGCGCCCGCCGGGTGCGTCGCCGCGAACGACATCGACCCGCGGAGGTGTTACTTTTTAGTCAGGCGATGCGCGGCGCTGGGAGCGGCAACGCAGGCGCTGATGGTGACGAACCACCACGCGCAGTGGTTCCCGAACGGCAACGTCCCGCTGACGACGGTCGCCGGGGGGACGACGCCCGGGCGCGGGCGGGACGCGATTGCAAAGGCGATCGCGAAGGCGAAGGCGAACGGCGCCCCGGGCTCCGCGCCGCTCGCGCCGTTCGCGACGCGCGAAGACGGCGGTCGGTACCCGGAGGGCAGCTTCGATCGAATCATATGCGACGTCCCGTGCAGCGGCGACGGCACGCTGCGCAAGAACCCGCAGATCTGGAGCGAGTGGCGGCCGGAGTTCGCCATGGGGCTGCACGCGTTGCAGCTTCGCATCGCGCAACGCGGCGTCGCGTTGCTCAAAGTCGGCGGGTACATGGTCTACAGCACGTGCTCGTTCAACCCCGTGGAGAACGAGGCCGTCGTCGCGGAGCTGCTGCGGCGCTGCGGCGACGCGATCGAGCTCGTGGACGCGAGCGACAGAGTGAAGGGCTTGCGGAGGCGGGAGGGGATGACGACGTGGAAGGTGATCACGACGGTGGACGACGAAATACTCGAGGTGCGTTCTATCTCACACTGGTCCCCGTACGACCGCGATGGCGTGGTGAACGCCGATCCTTAAGGACTTTTCCCGGCGTCTCTCTCCGCCCAGGGTCCCTCGCTTTCAATCACCGCCCTCGGCGCCTTTCAACTCCACCTGACGCCTTTCAACTCCACCCGGGAACGACCCTCAGCACGCGTCCTACGAGGACTGCCAACGCGACGCCTCCCTCGGCGTCGGTCTTCGGCGCGCGTTTCGACCGAGCATGTGGCCGCCGGTCGCGAGCGGCGTCACGCGGCTCGGCGTGCGCGTGAGAGGCCCGCCGCTGCGTCGGTGCGTGCGGCTGGTGCCGCAGGACGGAGACATGGGCGGGTTTTTCGCCGCGTTGATTCGAAAAGTCAAGCCGCTGCGGGGGCCGTCGCCGACGTCGGAAGGCGTCTCGACCGCGATGAAGGCACCAGGCGCGAGCGCGATCGTGCCCAGCGCGATGGCGATCGGTGGGCTCGTGGGCGGCGTCCCGCGGCCACCGCTGGAGCATCGGTACGTCCCCGCGCCGGAGGAGGTGCTGGACGCGTTGACGCGAGAGTGGGGCGGTGGCGGCGGCGGGGACGCGATGCGCGAAATGTGCGCGTGCCTCTTCACGCGGTCGACGAGCTGCAGGCGAGTGACGTACCTCTCGCCGGGGATTAAGAAGATGTGCGTGGACGCGATCGGCGCGGAGAGGCTGAAGTGCGTCTGGAGCGGCGTCAGGGTGTGGGAGAAGAGGGATGACGTCCGCGGCGGCGGCGGCGGCGGCGGCGCGTTCCCGTACCGCCTCACGAAGGAGGGCGCTGTCGTTCTCGCGCGGCACGCCGGCGACGCGCGGCGGCTGCTCATGCCCGCGAGGGACGTGAAGCAGCTCCTGAGAGATCTCGGCGCGGACGTCCCGCTGAAGGCGTTCACGCCCGCTGTCGCGAACGCCGCGCGCGCGATGACGCCGGGAAGCGTGTTGTGCGAGCTGAAGAAGGTCGGCGGCGGGTCGGACGACGCGTGCCCGCCGCTCGCCGTGGAGTTGACGCCGGAGGGGACGCTGCGGGTGGAGTGGCGGTATAGGAAGGGGTTAGAGGGCGCGCCGAAGGCGGCGGCGGCGGCGATACTGAGGAAGTTAGACGCGAACTCGCGCGACGGCGGGTACTGAGGCGTCGAAGTCTAGGGTCAGTAGAACATGAAAACGCAACAGAACCGCGTCGTCGTCAGGTCTGGTCGATTCGACCGAGAATGCGCGCGTTCGACTACGACGGCTCGTCCTCACTCTCAGCTACGCAGCGACCAACGCCGCGCACGCACACGCCCACCCTCGCTCGCTCGCGCGTCCGCGCGCCCACACGATGCCGCCGAAAGGATCTAAGAAGAGAGCGCCAGCCGCGGAGACGCCCGCGGAGGAGGGAGGCGGCGTCCTCTTCCGCGAGGGACGCGCTCTGAAGGTCGCCGTGACCGGGATACTCGCGGAGCCGCGCCCGATGAAGCGCGACCAGTTCAAAGCCGCGGTGGAAGCCGCGGGCGGCGTCTACTCCGCCGCGCTCAGCGGCAAGACCGACGTCCTCGTCTGCGGCGAACCGAAGACGGGCAAGAAGGAGGAGGACAAGGACTCGCAGAAGATACGCGACGCGGAGGCGAAGCGAGTCACCGTCGTGTCCTACCTCATGTTCGTGCGCGCGCTCGACGGCGTCGAGGAGCTCCCGGAGCTGACGCGGTCCGCCGCGGCGTGACGCGACGCGACGCGACGCGACGCGAAGGACGACGACCGACGCGAGCGAGCGGCGCGAACGCGATCCCTACAATACTCTAGACGCGCGCGTGTCGATGAATAAAGACCGACCGAGAGAAGAACGCGACGCCGCGACGTCCAGTCCAGTCGTCACTCGCTCTTGGTAGCGGGAAGACTCCCTCGCGCGCCCGGCGGCGGGCTCGCCCTCGGCACCAGCCACCACGCCGGGTGCGCGCTCCCAAACACCTGCCGCAGGTGATGCATCCCGTCCTCGCTCCACGGCGCGACGAGCCCGCCCCAGTCGACGAGGCACCTCAGCCCGATCGCGCCCAACGCGCTCGCGACGCATCCGCGGCATCCGCCGCCGTCGCCGCCGTCGTCGCCGCCGTCGCCGCCGTCGTCGTCCGACCCCCTCTCTCCGTCCTCTTTCCCCTCCTCCTCCTCCTCCTCCTCCTCCCGCCCCCGCCCCCGCCCCCGCCGCCCCTTTCTCTTCCTGTGCAACGACTCGATGTACGACTCCCCCGACGCGACGGCCATGAACGTCGTGAAGAACAGAAGACCGCTGAAGCACAGCACGACGCCGCAGACTGTAGGGTCGTTCCATACAAGCGAACGTCGGGGTGGAGTTGAAAGGCGTCAGGTGGAGTTGAAAGGCGTCGAGGGCGGGGATTGAAAGCGAGGGGTGGGCGGAGAGATGCGCCGGGAAAAGTCCTTAAGGAATGGCGTTCACCACGCGAACGGGGTCGTATGGGGACCAGTGTACAGAACGCGCCTGGGACGACGAAGGAATACGCGCCGATCCAATCCGGGGAGGAATCGAACGCGACGTCGAGCGCGTGCGCGAACGCGGAGATCAACCGCGGTATCAACAGCAGCGTCCAGGTCGCGATCGCGAGCAACACGTTGGCGGCGGAAGACGTGCCGTCGACGACCGCCGTCGACGCCGCGCCGTTCGTCGCGCCGTTGGCGTCGTTCCAGCCGTCGCGAATCGCGTCCTTATCCGTCGCCGCGTCGGCGAACGACGCCCATGACGCCTCGTTCTTCATCGAGCACGCGTGCGCGACCGCCAACGCGTACCCCGCGCCCAGCGCGGTGTACAGACAAAACAGAAGGAAGTGCCGCATGTTATCCGCGCCGACGCAGTTGTTGACGAACGGACAGTGATGATCCATCCCCGCGACGCACGCGCCGCACGCCGAGCAGTGGTGCGCGTGCGGCGGCTTCGCGGCGCCGCACGGGACGCACAGCGTGCACCCGGCGAAGCACCCTCGCGCGTGCGCGACGCTCGCGTTGAGGTTGTCGTCGATGACCCCTTCCTCCATGGCGGCGTCGAGCGAGCGCGGCGGTTGACGTTCCATCTTCCGTAACGGTCGGTCGGGCGCCGGGCGCGCGAGATCCGCGCGCGCGGGCGCCGGGACGCCGTCCACGACGCCCGCGCGCTTGAACACGCAGTGGTAGTAGTTAAAGAACAGGTTGAACTCCAAGCTCAGCGCGAGCTTCACCACGAACGCGTACGCGAACAGATTGTTCCCGCACAGCGACGGCGCGAGGTATTTGATCACGCAGACGCCCACGTACGCCGCGGAAGCGGAGACGCACGCGACGGCGACGCGTCCGACGATGCGATTCGCGAACCGCTGACACGCGCCGAGTCGTCGCATCGCGAGCCGTCGCGGGCGCGGGTTCGTCTCGTTGATCGCCTCGCACCAGACGCACTCGAACGCTCTCTTGTTCCCGACCACCTCCATCGCGGTCGCGCAGCCCTGCGACGAGGAAGACGACGACGGGGGCGACGGGGGCGACGGCGATGAGTCGGTCGCGACGGCGAGCGAATGAGTTCGCGCGGGGGCGCGCCGTGGGTGGGTGGGTGGGTGGGGGGTCGTCGAAGGGAGGGTTCAGGACGCGAGGCGCCTACCCAGCACACGCGCGTCGCGACGATGCCGCGCGACGGCGGCATCGCGTCGTTCGAGACGACCCCCCGGCCGCGCGGCCGCGCGCGTCGATCTGTGCAGCAGATCTCGCGCCGCGCCGTCGCGTCGGAATGTTAACTGGTGACGAGGCGGGCGACGACGACGACGACGTCAGACCCGGCGTCGCGCGAGCGATGGACGCGGACGAGCTCCTCGCGCGGTCGCTGCAGCAGGAAGAGAACGCGCTCGCGGCGGCCGCGTCCGCGCGCGACGACGACGTGCACGCCGCGTTCGCGTCCCGGCTGCGAGGCGGCGTGGAGACGGTCTCGAGGCATCACGACGATCTCGCGAAAGCGGTCGCCCTGAGCGTCGTCCCGCTCGACCGGCTCGACGCGGAGGCGCGCGCGCTCGTGACGGCCTCGCGCGCCGCCGCCGCGGCCGCCGCCGCCGCGGCCGCGGACGCGTCCTCGCCCTCGCCGTCGCCCGCCGCGAAGGAGATATCGCACGAGGACGCGCGGCTTCTGCGGCTGCTTCGATGGTTCAAGCGCGAGTTTTTCCGATGGTGCGACGCCCCGCCGTGCGACGTCTGCGGCGCGTCCGGTCCCGAGCTCGTCTCCTGCGTCGGGATGACGCCCCCGACCGCGAATGACCTCGCGCACGGCGCGTCCAGAGTCGAGGCGTACGCGTGCGCCTCCGCGACGTGCGACGGCGCGGTCACGACGCGGTTCCCTCGGTACAACGACGCGTCGAAGCTGCTCGAGACGCGACGCGGACGCTGCGGCGAGTTCGCCAACGCGTTCGCGCAGCTGTGCGTCGCGCTCGGGTACGACACGCGGTGGGTCATCGACTGGGAGGATCACGTCTGGTGCGAGGTGTTCAGCGCGTCGCAAGGGCGGTGGCTGCACTGCGACGCGTGCGAGGACGCGTGCGACCAGCCGCTGTTGTACGAGAAGGGATGGGGGAAGAAACTGTCGTACGCGATCGCGTTCGGACGCGGCGGCGTGAAGGACGTGACCAGACGGTACGTCGTCGACTTCGACGCGACGGTCGCGGCGAGGACGCGCGCGTGCGACGACGCGTGGCTCGCGGGAGCGCTGAGGGACGCGAGCGCGAGCGTCAGAGCGGCGTGCGGCGGCGGCGGCGGCGGCGGCGGCGGAGGGGACGGAGCGGACGACGGGGACGCGGCGGCGGCGGCGGCGGCGATGGAAGCGAAGAGAAACGCGGACGAGGACGACGAGCTCGCCGCCGCGGCCGCGAACGCGACGTCGAGGGAGGGCGACCACCAGGAGACGCTTCCGGGACGCAAGACCGGGAGCGTCGCGTGGAGGGCGGCGAGGGGAGAGCTCGGAGACGCGGTCTCGGCCGCGAAAGCGGAGGAGGCGCGAGACGAGATCGAACCCGCGGCGCCGCCGGCGCCGCCTCGAGCGAAGAAGGTCGAGCTCTCGGACGAGGTGAAAGCCGCGTACGAGGCCCAAGAAGCGGAGCTCAAGGCGGAGTTCAGAAAGCTCGTCTTGGGGGGGATGGCGAGAGAGGAAGCGGCGACGACGGCCGTGGACAACGTGAAGAAGGCGAGGGCGCGGGCGCCTCGGTAGGCGCCGTGCCATCATACTTTGAAACCACAGCACGATATAGACTACGCGTGCACTACTGCTGATCCCATCACTTCTTCGCGAACTTCTTCTTCTTCATCGCTTTCGCGCCGCGCCCGCCGCCCTTGCCTCGCGAGTTTTTGATGTGCCGCGGCGGCTTCGGCTTTTCCTTTTTCATCGAAGCCTTCAACGCGGCGCCGTGGAGCGCGCCCTTCGCCTCCGCCGTTCGCTTCCCTCCGCCGCCGCCGCCGCCGCCGCCGCCGCCTCGCATCCCGCCGTTCGCCGCCCCGACGGGCTGCTCGAACCCGAGCTCGAGGTCGAAGTCCTCCTCGGATATCTTCCCCTTCTTCAGCTTCTTCAGCGCGCGGTAGTCGTCGTTGATGTCGTCCACGTCCTCCCTGCTCTCGAGCAACCGCCGCTTCGCCGCGGTCATCCTCTTCTCGCCGTTCGCCTTCTCCGCCGCCGCGATCGCTTCCTCGCGCTTCCGTCGCTCTCGCTCTCTCCTGCTGCCGTCCGCGCCCTCGGCGTCCGGGTTCGCCGCGCGCGCCGCCGCCGCCTCCGCGTTGACGCGGACGCGTTGTCGTTCCCGCGCCTTATCCGCGAACGGGACGCCGTCCGGGTCTACGCTCGACTCCTCGAACCCGGCCAGGGACGCCTTCGACGCCTTGCGGATCTCTTTCATGCGCGGCAGCCGCAGCAGGCCCATCGCGCGCGCGAGCCTCGCGAGCGGGAGCTCTTTGAAGCGGAAGATGAACCGGCAGTGGTGCTCTTTGTACCCGCGCGCGTAGGACACGAAGGCGCGCACGCCCTTCTCCATCGCCTCTCGGTTCTTCTCCGAGTGCGCGCGGAGCGCGGCGCAGACGGCGCGGCCGCCCTCCGCGGACTCGCGAGGCGGCGCGGCGGGCGGCGCGGGTTCGTCGGGCGCGTCCTCCTCCTCCTCCGCTTCCTCCTCTTCCTCTTCCTCTTCCTCTTCCTCTTCGTCTCCGTCTTCCTCTTCCTCTTCTTCCTCGTCGCTGAAGTCGTCGTCCAATCCGTCCAACGCCGCGGCGAGCTCGTCCACGGCGGCGACGCCGTCGATCTCCGCGTCTGCGTCGTCGTCGTCTTCCTCTTCTTCCTCTTCCCCCTCCTCCTCCTCCTCCTCCTCCTCCTCTTCCTTCTCCTCGCCGAGCATCGCGGGCGACGGCTCGACCTTAATGTGCCGCACCCTGAGAAACTCGAGGTAACTCTCCTCGTGCGGCGACACGTACAGCAACGAGCTCCCTTCCCGTCCCATCCGCGCGGTCCTCCCGACGCGATGCACGAACGCCGCCGGGTCCTGCGGCGCGTCGAACTGAATCACCCAGTCCACGCCCGGGATGTCCAGACCCCGCGCGGCGACGTCGGTGCACAGCAAACACGCGCCCGTCGTCGTCGCCGCGAACGCGGAGAGCGCGGCTTCGCGCTGCGCTTGTTTCATCTTCCCGTGCAGCGCGACGACGGCGTCGGTCGCGCCTGCGGCGGGCCTCACTCCATCGTCATCGTCGCCGGCCAACGGATCCGCGGGCCCGCCCGCGCTCAGCGCGGTGTGGTAGTAATCCACGCACGCGCACGTGAGAAAGTACACGATGACCTTCGCGTCTGCGCGCAACTTCTCGCTCAGGAACGTCTTCAGCCGCCACAGCCTCTCGTCGTAGTGACATGTCTCGTACGTCAGCTTCAGCTGCGACGGGAGCTTCCCTCGCGCGGCCGCGGAGGACGGCGGCGCGCCTGCGGCGGCCGCCGCGTTCGCCGCCGCCTGCGCCGCCGCGTCTCTGATGAGGGCGACGCCGGGAGGGATGAAGAAAACGTTCATCGGTCAGTCGAAAGGGGACGCGATCGAACGTTGAAACCGAGCGGTGGGTGAATGAAGAAAAACGGCCGCACAGAACAGCTGTACGCACCTGACCGTCACCCGCACCGGGTTGCGCAGTCCCGCGCGCGCGAGCTCCTCCACCTCCTCCGTCTGCGTCGCGCTGAACAGCCCCGTCCTCCGCTGCTTCGGCAGCCTCCCGATGATCGCGCTCAGGGTCTTCTGAAACCCCATCGACAGCAGCCGATCCGCTTCGTCCAACACGAGAAGCTCGACGCGCTTGAGGTCCATCGTCTTGGCGCGAATCATGACGTCGTCGAGCCGCCCCGGCGTGCCGACGAGGCAGCACGCGCCGTCGTCGTCGAATCCTCGGACGTCGCGCGCTGGGTCCGTGCCGCCGACGAGGAGCATCGGCGGCGACGTCCTCGGGATCGTGCGCAAGAAGGGCGCGGCGACGTCGAAGATCTGCTTCGCGAGCTCGCGCGTCGGGGAGACGACGACGGCGCCCACTTGATGCGGCCTGAACCGCGACTCCGCGCGCGACAGGATCTCCACGAGCGGGAGCACGAACGCGAGCGTCTTCCCGCTCCCGGTGCACGCCTCCACGGCGACGTCCTTGTTCCCCGCGAGGAGGCCGATCGCCGCGGCCTGCACCGGCGTCGCGCGCTCGAAGCCCCGCGAGCGGAGCACCTCGAGCGACTCTGGGCGCAGCGACGGACGCAGCGCGGAGAACCGCGGGCCCTCCGCGTCGCGCCGCGTTGGGCCCGGGGCCGTCTCCTCTTCGCCCATGGTCCTCCTCTTCGCGGCGGCGGCGGCGCCGCGACGCGCAGGGGGCGCGCGGTTTGGGGGGGGAAGGGGACGACGACGCGCGCTGGAGCTGTGCGGCGGCGGCGCGCGGCGGCGCCGACATTATTTTTCGACGCCGTCCTCGTCGTCGTCGTTTCCGACAGATGCAGATCTGCGTTGTTACCCCGACGCGACGGACGGGACACTCCGAGGCGCGCGCGCCCATGCGGGCGTCCGCGCCGGCTGTCATCGCCCCGCTCGCTCCGCTCACTCCGCTCGCGCGCGCGCGCCGACGACGCGCGGCCGCGCCGCGCGCGATGGGCCGCGTCCTCCCCTCCGTCGTCGTCGAGCCGACGCTGCTGGCATCGTCGCCGGAAGCGCCCGCCCGCGATACGCTCGTGTTCCTGCACGGCTGGCCCGACTCCCCCGCGCTGTGGGACTCGCAGACAAACGCGCTCGCTCGCGAGGGCTACCGATGCGTGTCGATCCCGCTGCCGGGGTACCCCCCGGACGACGCGCGCGCGGGCGCGACCGCGGCGGGGAGGATGAATTTGAACTTCGACGCCGCGGTGGAGGACGTCGCGTCGACGATGCGCGCGACGACGACCCCGCCGGCGACCGTGATCGCGCACGACTGGGGCTGCGTGGTGACGTACCGACTGCAGCGGAAACACCCGGAGCTCGTGCGGCGCGTCGCGGTGTTAGACGTCGGCAACGACGTGGACGGGCTCACGCGGAGAGAGAGGGCGTGGATCGTCGCGTATCAGGCGTGGCTGATCGCCGCGCATCAGGCGGGCGGCGCCGTCGGCGATTGGATGACGACGACGTTCGCGAGAGCGGCGGGCGCGCCGGGGGTCGGAGGGCGCGGCGAGGGCGGGAGGAGGACGGTGAGCGCGGCGTTGAACTGGCCGTACGCGGCGTTTTGGAGGGAGAGACTGCGCGGCGGCGGCGGCGGCGGCGAAGATGAGGAAAAAACGTCGGCGGATGAGCGTCGAATAGGCGACGCCTCGTCGAGGCGCGTGCCGTCGTGCGCGACGCTGTACATGTACGGGACGGACAAGCCCGCGCGGTTCCACGGGGATCGGTGGCTGAAGGACGTCCGCGAGAACCCCGCGGGCGGGAAGGTCGTCGCCGTGGAAGGCGCCGGGCACTGGTTCCTCGTCACGCACGCGTCGGCGACTAACGAGGCGTTATCGACCTGGTTGCGAGAGACCGAGGACGCGCCGCCGCCGCGGTCGAGAAGCGCGTTGTAGGCGCGGCGCGTCGTGCGACTGCACGCGTACTGTGGGTAGGTAGTACTGAATCGCGTTGGTACATCGTACGTCACGTCGTCGCGTCGTCTTCGTTTCAGCGCGCGTCGCGGAGGCGCCGCCGCGCGACGTCTTCTTTTCCCGTAGTCGTCGTCGACGTCGTCGTCGTCGACGACGACGACGACGGCTCCCCCTTCTTCCGTTTAGCTCCACACCCCCAGGTAGCACCCTCTCAAACCGAACGCGAGTGGCCCGCCCGCGACTAACAGCCGCGTCCCCGTGGAATCCCACTCGTGCGCGTAGCACGCGTTCGCGGGCGTCGGCTCGTGCTGGAAGTACTCCAAGTACACGTGGTGCTCGCGGTCGAGCCACCCTCTCGTCATCTCTAACCGCAACGCCGCCGCCGGGCAATACACCGGGAACGTGTAGTCGTCGACCTGATCCGTGCCCCCCATGAACGCATCCGACCTGAAAATGGTGTAGTCGTCGATCTGATCCGTGATCGTGGGCATATATCGTGGCGCGTATCGTCTCGGAGGCGACGCTCTCGGGGAAACCTCCGGCGTGGACGACGCCGAGCTCGTCCTGAAGTCTACCAACGCCGGGAGAGCCGCCCCCGCCGCCGGCGACGCCTCCGGGGGCAAAAATTTCCCCGCGCGGACGTCGAAAAACGTGATCGCGCCGCCGCCGCCGCCGCACGTGAGCAGCTTCCCGTCGCCGCGAAACGACAGCGACCGCACGCCGTCCACGCTGCCGTTCACGAGCCTCGCGTCCCGCCGCGATGACGCGTCGCGCGGATCCAACAGCGTGACGTGCCGCTGCGATCCGAGCGCGATCGTCTTGCCATCCGTCGCCAGACACATCGCCTCTTTCCGACGCGTGCGCGCCCTCGCGCCGACGCCCTCGACGAACATCTCGACGCCGCCGCGGCACAACGCGTTCGGGTCCGAGAAGACGACCTCGCCGGAGGTGGACGCGCTCGCGAGCCGCCCGACGTCTGCGCAGTACTTGACGTCGCGCACCTTCTCGGTGTGGTCCAGGATCGTCGTGATCGGCTCCGCGACTTGCGCGTACGAGGAGCGTTCGCGACGGTCCCCATCATCGTCGTAGTCGTCGTCGCCCGAGTCGTCATCGTCGTCGTCGTCGTCGTCGTCGTCGTCGTCGTCGTCGTCGTCGGGGCTCGGCACGCGCCACAGCTTCACCGTGGCGTCCCTGCTCCCGCTCGCGAGGACGTCGTCGGCGATCCAATCGAGGCCGAACACCCAGTCGCGGTGCCCCGGCATGACGGCGACGCACCGCGCGGTCGGGGAGGCGAACACCGCGACATCTCTCGGGTCGTCCGCGCCCGTCGCGAAGAGGGCCCGCGACGGGTTCAACGCGAGCGCGTGCACGCCGCAGTTGTCCGCGGCGCGCGTCCTCGCCGTCCGCCGCGCCGCGCCGCCGAACGACGGCGGAACCGGCGCGACGCGCCCGGGGCCAGATTCGAGCGCGCGCGACGGCGAGAACACCGGCGCGACGGCGCCGCCGTTCTGGTGCGACGGCGCGAGCCGGCGCCGCGGGAGACGCCTCGGGAGCGGCACGAGCGTCGCGTCCCCGGCGGCGACGTCGACGACGGCGAGCTTGTTGTCTTTGGTGCCGACGGCGACGAGCGCGTCGGTGAGCCACCGCGCGGCGAAGCACTTGTCGAACTGTTGGAGCGTGCGCGTCGGGAGCGTGCGTTCGGTCAGCGCGTACGGCGCGCGCGTCGCGAACGCGTCCGCGGTTTCTCTGCGTGCGGGGTCGATACGGCGGCGGTCGCGGGGGACGGTCACGGTCGTCAGTCTTTTTTTCCCCGCAGTCGTCAGAGGAAGGAAACGTAAACGAAGAACGTCGCGGGATCTCGTCCGAGGGCGAACGCCTCGCACCGGTATCGACGCGGCGTCGTGAATTCCCCGCGCTCGCGCTGACGCAGGAACTTCAGCGCGGTCGCGGGGTGGCGCGCGACCGCGACGTGTTCACGCGTTTCCGCGGCGCTGCGATGGATAGGGAGCGGGGAGCGGGTGGTGTCAGACAGGACGCGAAAGCCGAGCGCAGCCCGAGAGCGAACGAATGACAGCTCTCACGGGACGAGGGCGACGCGTCACCTGCTCGGCTTCTCGCATCGTCGCGGCGGGTTTCCCCCTCGCGACTTCCTCTCCGGTTGGTTCTTCGCCATCGCTCGCGTGACGGGCGCGTCGGCCGCGTCATCGCGCTTGCGCTTCGCCGTGTCCAGGCCGCTGCGCGTCCGCATCTCGAGGAGCGAGCGAACGCCTCGTCAGCGAAGAAGTTGAAATTTACGACGCGCGCGCGCGGTCTCGAGCGCGACGAGGACGGGCGCGACGCCCCGCTTCTGGCGCGCGGGGAGGGGATTCGCCGCCAGCGCGCGTCGCGATCGAGCCCGGCGAGGCGTTCGACCGATACCCCGCGCTCGCGGCGGCTCCCTGTGGCGCCTCGAAGAGTGAGGTTCGTTTGACACCGAGAAAAAAAGTTGGACGGGACGACGCGAGCGCGAGCGCGATCGAAGTGATGACCGAGAAAGTCCTCAAGAAACGGCGTTCACATCGCGAACGGGGTCGTATGGGAAGCAGTCTCACCGCGATCGATCCATCGCGAATTCGTCGCGATCTCATCATCATTCAGAGGCGGCGGCGACGGCCAGCGGCAGCGGGCTCGGAACCGCTCGACGGCGCGATGACGGACTTCTCCAAGCTCCTGAACGAGCTCATGGGCGAGGAGCGCGACGTCCTCCCCGAGGAGCGCTCGAACCGCGCGCGGCGGTTCTCCGATCGTGACGTCTGCAAGTACTACATCTGCGGCTTCGACCTCGACGTCTTCAAGAACACGAAGAGCGCGGAGGACGTCTCGCGGCACGTGCTCCCCGAAGACGCGGGCAAGAGAAAGGACGACGACATGAGAGCGGCGTGGGAGGCGCTCCCGGACGACGAGCGCGCGAAGTACCCGTACGAGCGCGAGACGAAGCGGTTGCTCGACCGCCTCATCTTCGAGTGCGATCGTCGCGTCGCGAGGAGCGTCGCGCGGTGCGAGCAAGCGCGCGAAGTCCCGACGAGGGCGTTCACGCCCGAGGAGCAGAAAGTCCTGGACAAGTACAGCGAGCAGATCAAGGAGATCAGCGCGCGCGCGGAGGCGCTCGGCGAGGAAGGCGACGTCGACGGCGCGCAGGCGGAGTTGTCGAAGATCGAATCCCTGCAGAGCTCGCGCGAGCTCGTGTTGAATCGACTCAAGCCGCAAGCGGGACTCACGGCGTGCACGGTCAGCGGCGTGCTGCTCAGCGCGCAGGACAACGAGTCGCGGCGCGAGGAGCACTTACACGGGAAGCAGTACCTGGGGTGGAAGCGCCTGAGGGAGCTGAGGGACGAGCTCGGCGCGCGGCTGCTGTCGTACCGAGAGAAGCGGCTTCCCGGGCACTGGGACCCGAGAGACGCGTCGCGAGGAGGAGGAGGAGGAGGGGGAGGGGGAGGG
>Ga0181560_10000665_pt1 | contig 31511 bp, 29 predicted proteins | sample 011ome_20_FD_133751 | JGI IMG/M metagenome (GOLD analysis project Ga0181560, IMG submission 133751) | Coastal salt marsh microbial communities from the Groves Creek Marsh, Skidaway Island, Georgia - 011509CT metaG (megahit assembly) | ecosystem: Environmental > Aquatic > Marine > Intertidal... | reverse complement strand
GCTGTTGGGCCAGCGCCGCTACGGCGATACGCATCTTTCCTTGATCAGCCCGGCACCACTGCCAGCCTAGGGGCCCGCGCTGCGCAGGGGGGCGGGTGCGGCTGCCAAACACGACATGGCCGCAGGTCGCATTTGCGCGCGCCTCGGTGCCCTTGGTTGGGCCATGCTGGGCCGCAGTGATATTAGAGACTGCTTATGCCCACCACACGCCGTATACCGGAATGGCTGCGCCATGGCCCGTTGCCAAAACCCCGCCATTTTGCAGCGCTTCAGGCGTTCGAGGCAATCACCCGCGGCATGCTGGTGTCGGTATTTCCGCTAGAGATGTATCGCGCTTTGGCCGATGCGCAGCTGGTATCAGAGGTATATTTTGTCATTGGCCTATTGTCGCTGTTCACCGGGCTGATGGTGCCATGGCTGAACCGGCTAATGCCGCGCCGATGGCTGTACTCCTTGGGCGCGCTGATGTATTTGGTGGGCACAGGGCTGGCGGTGTTCGGGCCGGTTTGGGCCATTGCTTTGGCCATGGCGGCCAACACGCTGGCCACGGTGATCACCTTTGTCTGTTTCAACGCCTATGTGCTGGATTATGTGGGCCGCGCCGAGCTGAGCCGCCTTGAAACCATGCGCATGCAATTTTCGGCCCTTGGCTGGACGGTGGGGCCCATTTTGGGGGTCAGCCTGCTAGAGTGGTAGCACCCCGCCCCCTTTTTGGTATCGGGCGTGGCGGCGCTGGGCATGTTGGTGCTGTTTTGGGTGCTGCGGCTGGGCAATGGCAAGCTGATTTCCCGCGCCAAGGCGCCACCGCCCAACCCCATGGCCTATTTGGGCCGGTTTTTCGCGCAGTCGCGGTTGGTGGCGGGCTGGCTTTTCGCAGTTTTACGGTCGTGCGGATGGTGGGTGTATGTGGTGTATCTGCCGATTTTCTGCGTCGAGTCGGGCTTGGGCACGCAGATGGGGGGCATCGTGTTGTCGATCACCAATGGCACGCTGTTTTTAACCCCGATCATGCTGCGCTGGATTCAGCGCGCGGGCATTCGCCGGGCGGTGCGCACTGGTTTTGCGCTGTCGGGGGGGCTGTTTGTGTTGGCGGGGCTGGTGCATGGCTGGCCGCCCTTGGCGGTACTGGTGCTGGTTTTCGCCTCGTTCTGCCTGATCTTGTTAGATGTGTGCGGCGGATTGCCCTTTTTGATGGCTGTCAAACCATCAGAGCGCACAGAAATGTCGGCTGTCTATTCCAGTTTCCGCGATGTTTCGGGCATTATAACGCCCGCAGCCGCGTGGCTGGTGCTGATGGTCACACCGCTATGGGGTGTCTTTTTGGCCGGGGGGGCCGGGCTGTGGGTGGCGTGGGGCATTGCCGGGCGGCTGCACCCGCGTTTGGGCCAGCCGCGCCCCATTCCGGTGCTGCTGCTGCCCGAAACCTACCCCGCGCCACTGCCTGCGGCCAACGGCCAGCCGGCGACTTAGCCGTAGGTGGGGTGAAAGCGGCCCGCAGGCGACAGCGTGAAGATCTCGGCGCCAGTGCTGGTTACCCCGATCGAATGCTCGAACTGCGCTGAAAGCGATTTGTCGCGGGTCACGGCTGTCCATTCATCGGCCAAGGTTTTGGTTTCGGGGCGGCCAAGGTTGACCATGGGTTCGATGGTAAAAAACATTCCCTCTTCCAGCACTGGCCCGGTGCCGGGGCGGCCGTAATGCAGCACATTGGGGGGGGCGTGAAACACCCGGCCCAAGCCATGGCCGCAAAAATCGCGCACCACTGACATGCGATGCGCTTCGACATAGGTTTGAATGGCATGGCCGATATCGCCAAAGGTATTGCCGGGGCGCACCTGTTCGATGCCCAGCATCAGCGCGTCATGGGTGACTTGGATCAGCCGCTCGGCCTTGCGGTTTAGCGCGCCTGCCACATACATGCGGCTGGTATCGCCAAACCATCCATCCACAATGACCGTGACGTCGATATTCAAAATATCGCCATCTTTCAGCTTTTTGTCACCGGGAATGCCATGGCAGACGACGTGGTTGACCGAAATGCAGCTGGCGTGTTTGTAGCCGCGATAGCCAATCGTGGCCGATGTGGCCCCCGCCTGCACCACCTTGGCCTCGATGATGCGGTCAATTTCTGCGGTGGTTTGGCCGGGCGTCACATGTTCGGCGATCTCGTCTAATATTTGCGCGGCCAAGGCGCCAGCCCGGTGCATCCCGGCAAAATCCGCGTCGTCGTGAATGCGAATGCCTTCGCGCGTTGAGCGCCCTAGATGCTTGTCGGTCACGGGGTCTGGCCTTTCTATCGCTTTGCGTGTCGCCCCTTACTTAAGGCAGTTTTGCCGCCGGTGCCAGTGCGGGCGCCGCGTGCATTTATGGCTGCAAAAATGGCAGGGGGTGGCGCAGATCTATGGCTTGGGGGGAAATTGCGCAATCATAGGCCATCACCTGCACCCCTGCCTGCAGCGCCTGCACCATGCCTTTGGCATAGTTTGGGTCAATATCTGCGGCTAGGCCCACGCGGGTGCAATCGGTGCGCTGCACCAAAAAGAACAAAACCGCACGGTGGCCCGCCTGCGCCATGGCGGCCAAATCATGCAGGTGTTTCAGCCCGCGCGCGGTGACACTGTCGGGGAATTCGGCCAGCCCGCCTTGGCGCGACAAGGTGACAGATTTCACCTCGAGGTAGGTATCGGGCCCATCGCCCGATAGCAAAAAATCCACGCGCGAGTTCTGCCCATATGGCACCTCGGCCCGCAGGTTGGGTGCCCGCAGCGGCGCGATCTGGCCCGCCTGCAACGCCGCTTTCAGCGCGCGATTTGGCAAGGATGTATCGACCCCGGTGAAATGGCCATCGCCATGTTCGACCAGCCGCCAGCCAAATTGCAGCTTTTTGCGCGGGTCGTCATTTGGCTCTAGCCAAATGCGCGTGCCGGGCTGGGCCAGCCCCATCATGCTGCCGGGGTTGGCGCAATGGGCGGTAATTTCGCGCCCATCGGGCAATTGGCAATCGGCCAGAAACCGCTTGTATCGCCGCAGCAATGTGGCTGGAATAAGGGGGGTTTGAAAGCGCATGCCACATGCCTATACCGGCACATGTAACCACGCAAGGAGAGGCCAATGCCAAACCCCACAGCCGCAATGCTTGTTATTGGTGATGAAATCCTGTCGGGCCGCACGCGCGATTCCAATATGCACCATTTAGCCCAAGAGCTGACGAAGGTTGGCATTGATCTGCGCGAGGTGCGCGTGGTCAGCGATGATGCCCCCGCCATCGAGGCGGCGCTGCTGGCGCTGTCGGGTGCCTATACGCATGTTTTCACCAGCGGTGGCATTGGCCCGACCCATGATGACATTACTGCCGATTGTGTGGCGCGCGCCTTTGGCCGCCATATCGACGTGCGCGAAGACGCCCGCGCGTTGTTGGCCGCCCATTACGCCCGCACTGGCGCCGAGCTGAACGCGGCAAGGCTGCGTATGGCGCGCATTCCCGATGGGGCGACATTGATCGAAAATCCGGTCTCTACCGCGCCGGGCTTTACGGTGGAAAATGTGCATGTTTGTGCCGGCGTTCCGGCTGTATTTCAGGCGATGGTGGCCAGCATTTTGCCCGGGCTTACCGGCGGTGTGCCGTTGATGTCGCAAAGCTACCGTATCATGCGTGGCGAGGGCGAGATTGCCGCGCCCTTGGCGGAACTGGCGGGCGAGTTTTCCGATCTGTCGATCGGGTCTTATCCGTTTCAGCAAAATGGGGCCTATGGGGCCAATATTGTGATCCGCGGCAGCGATGGGGCCCGGGTAGATGCCGCAATGACCAAACTTGCAGGAATTTTCCCGTCATGATGCCCAGTGCCAGCCAGCTTTACGACGTGACCGAGGCCACATGGCCCGCGGCCCGATATGCACAGCAGGGGCCGTGGCTGTTTCGCCAAGGTCAGGGCGGGGGGCAGCGCGTGTCTGCCACCACCGCCACGGGCCCCGTGACCGAGGCCGATATCGATATGGCCGAGGCGCAGATGTTGGACATGGGCCAACATCGGCTGTTTCAGCTGCGCCACGATCAGGGCGCCTTTGATGCCATGCTGGCCGCGCGCGGCTATCAGGTGGTGGACCCGGTCAATTTATACGCCGCACCGGTTGCGGCCATTGCCACCGAACGCCCGCCGCGGGTGTGCACCTTTTGCATCTGGGAACCGCTGGCCATCCAGATGGATATTTGGGCAGAAGGCGGCATCATGGCCCCGCGCGTGGCGGTGATGTACCGCGCACTGGGGCCGAAAACCTCGCTTTTGGCGCGGTTCAACGACCACCCCGGCGGCAGTGGGTTTGTGGCCATGCACAATGGCATCGCCATGGTGCATGCGCTGCATATTTTACCCCATCAGCGCCGTCAGGGGTTGGGGCGCTATTTCATGCGCGAGGCGGCGTTTTGGGCCCAAGACCAAGGGGCAAGCCACTTGGGGCTGGCTGTCACGCAGGGGAACACGGGCGGCAATGCCCTCTATTCTTCCCTCGGCATGCAGGTTGTGGGACAGTATCACTATCGCAAGCACAAGGAGGATCTTGCATGACCCGCGACAGCCGCCCCACAGCCCTTGATTTGCCGGCCGTCAGCCCGCTGCCCGAGGCCACGCAGAAATATTTTGATATCTGCCAAGACAAGCTGGGGCTGGTGCCCAATGTGCTGCGTGCCCATGCTTTTGACATCGACAAACTGAACGCGTTTTCGGCGCTTTATAATAACATCATGCTGGCCGAAAGTGGCCTGTCAAAGCTAGAGCGCGAGATGATTGCGGTGGTGGTATCTTCGATCAACCGCTGTTTTTATTGCCTAACCGCCCATGGCCAAGCGGTGCGCGCCCTGTCTGGCGACCCGATGCTGGGGGAAATGCTGGTGATGAATTACCGCGTGGCACCTTTGGATGCCCGCCAGCGTGCGATGCTGGATTTTGCGGTGAAAGTTACCGAAACCAGCCACCGCGTGGAAGAGGCCGACCGCCAAGCGCTGCGCGATGTGGGCTTTAGCGACCGCGATATTTTCGACATTGCCAATGTCACGGGTTTTTACAACATGACGAACCGCGTCGCCTCGGCCATCGATATGCGCCCCAACGACGAGTATCACGCACAAAACCGATGAAATGGACAGTTGCGCCAGCGGCATTTTTTGCCTTGCTTTGCGCCCCGGTGGCGCAGGGGCAGGCGTTGGATTTGGCCTTGCCTGCCAATGCCGTGCCCACCGCCGACCAAGCGCAAAACCCAGATAGCTATGTTCTGCCCTTGGGCCCCTATGCCGCGGGCGCGGTGCCTGGCCTGCCCCTAGAGGGGCGGGTGCAGCTGCGCGCATGGCGGCTAGAGGGGCGTGGGCTGACCACGCTGCAGCTGCTGCAGCCCCTGCGCGAGCAATTTTTGCAAGCCGGGGCAAAGGTGCTGTTTGAATGCGAGGCGGCGCAATGCGGCGGGTTTGATTTCCGTTTTGATATTTTGGTTTTGCCGGCCCCTGCCATGCGCGTGGGGCTGGGCGATTATCGCTTTTTGGCGCTGCAGCTAGATGCTGACACCCATGCCAGCCTGTTGGTCAGCCGCTTTGGCAACGCGGGCTTTATTCAGCTGGTGACCGTGGCATCCAACGCCGAAACCGTGCCGCCCGTTCAGGCCCACGCAAGCGCCCCTGCACTGGTTGCACCGCCCCCCCCATCCGCCCAAAAGGCCCTGCAGGGGTTGGGCGCGCAGCTTTTGGCCCAAGGTCACGCGATCATGGCCGATCTGGAATTTACCTCGGGCGCTGCCGAGCTGGGGGCGGGGCCGTTTCAGTCGCTGGCGCTGCTGGCGCAGTTTCTAAACGCGCATCCCAAAAGCCGCGTGGCCTTGGTGGGCCATACCGATGCGGTGGGCGCGCTAGAGGGCAATATCACCCTGTCGCGCCGGCGCGCGGCCCAAGTGGTGGCGCGGCTGGTGGCTGATTATGGCATCGACAAGGACCGCCTGCAGGCCGAAGGTATGGGCTTTTTGGCGCCCATTGCCAGCAACCGCACCGACGAGGGGCGGCTGGCCAACCGCCGGGTCGAGGTGATTTTGCTGGATACCGACTAGGCCCTACCGATTAGGCCCCCAGCTCGGTAATGACCGTGACCCCAACGCCGCTGAACCCATCCATCCGCCGCAGCGCGGTTTCGGCTTGGCTAAGCGGTATGCGCCCCGTGACAAGCTGTGCGATATCTAGCCGCCCCGCGGCGATCATACCCCACAGGCTGCCAAAACGCCGCGCCGCCATCCCGCGCGATCCTGCAAGGCTGATTTGGCGGGAATACACCAGTTCCAGCAAAGGCAATTCCACCGTGGCGTGGTGTTCCAGCGGCATGCCGATTTGCACATGGCGCCCCATTTTGCGCAGGCTATACACCGAATTGCGAAAGGTTTGGCTGACCCCAAGCGCATCGATCGAGACATGCGCGCCGCCATCGGTCAGGTCGCGCACGGCTTGGCCCACGTCGTCGGTTTGGCTGGCATCCAGCACGGCTGTGGCCCCCATTTGCCGCGCTGCGGCCAAGGCGTGCGGGTTGATATCGATTGCCACGATCTGCGCGCCCAGTGCCGCGCCAATCATGATGGCAGACAGGCCCACGCCGCCACAGCCATGCACCGCCAGCCATTCACCGGGCTGCAGCGCGCCCCTGTCTACCACCGCCCGAAAGGCCGTTGTCACGCGGCAGCCCATGCCGGCGGCCTCGGCAAAGCCCAAGGTTTCGGGCAGATGCACCAAGTTGAAATCGGCCCTTGGCACTGCCAGCCTTTGGGCAAAGGCGCCCCAACCGGTAAAGCCAATCACCTCTTGGTGGTTGCAAATCGTGGGGTCGCCGGTGGTGCAATCGGGGCAGGTGCCGCAGGCCAGAATAAAGGGCGCGGTCACCCTGTCGCCCACGGCAAAGCGGCGCACATCGCGGCCCACCTCTTGGATGATGCCGGCAAATTCGTGGCCCATCACATGCGGCAACACAACATCAGGGTCGGCGCCCCGCCATGCGTGATGATCCGAGCGGCACACCCCGCAGGCCTGAATGCCCACAATGACCCCATCGGGGGGGCAGTGCGGATCGGGCACCTCGCGCAGGTCAAGCGCCGCGCCGAACCGCTCCATCACCAATGCTTTCATGGCCTTGCCCCTTATGCCTGTGCCCCGTGTCTGCAGGGACAAAAAAGCAAATACCGGCCCAAGGCAAGGCCATGCACTTAGTTGCCAGCCAAGCAGCGGGCAAAGGCCTGCCCCATTGCGCGCAAGGTGGCGCTATAGTGGCCCGGCCCTGTGGCGTGGTCGCGCCCCAGCGGGTCGATCTCGATGGTGGGAATGCTGGCATTATCAAGCGCGTTGATCACGGCGCTGTTTAGCTGCGGTTCGGTGAAAATGCAGGCAATATCATTCTGTGCAATCTGCTGTTTCAGCGCGGCCAGACGCCCGGCGCTGGGGCTGCTGGCATCGCTTAGGCTGATCGCGCCTGCGGGCTGCAGGCCAAAGCGCGCCTCGAAATATTGATAGGCGTCGTGAAACACCAGATAGCCGCCGTGCGCTTTGGGTAGGGTGCTGGCCAATTCGGCCTGTATCTGCGCCAGCTCTTGCGCGCCTGCGGTGGCATTGGCCTGATAGATGGCGGCATTTTCCGGGTCGATCTGGGCCAGGGTTTGGGCAATTGCGCCCAGCCATAGCACGGCATTTTGCGGATCTAACCAGGCATGTGGGTCTAGGCCGCTGTGATCGTGCCCATCGCCTGCGTGATGGGCGTGATCATCGTGGCTGGCGTGTTCGTCTTTGTGCCCGCTCTCATGCCCATGCTCGGTTTCATGGTCGTGTTTGTCATCTGATGTGCCAAATGCCTCGGCCTTGCGGGTCATGTGCAGCGTTGTGCCGGGCAGGTCCAGCAAGGTGATGATCTGCGCATCTTGGCCCAAGCTTTGCAGCGGTTTTTCCAGCCATGGTGCCAGCTCTTCGCCCACGCTGACCACCAGCGCCGCCCCCTGCAATGCCCGTGCATCCGAGGGGCGCAGGCTGATGTGGTGGGGCGAGGCGCTGGGCGGCACCAGCAATGTGGGTGTGCCCACGCCCTGCATCACCATCGAGACCAGCCCATGCACCGGCGCGATATCGGCCACCACATTCGGGGCGGCAAGGGCGGGGCTGGCCAGGCCGGTGCCAATGGCCAAGAAAACACGACGCAAGGGGGCAGAAAATGACATTGGCATGGTGGCTCCTATGGTTGGTTGGCGGTGATTTATATGTAATGATATAACATATCAAGAGTTATGTTATAATATTGCATTCCCCGTGGCACCAGCGTAAAACCACCCCATGACAAAGGCGCACGGATTCCACCAACACGACCACGCGGCCTGCATCAGTGATGCATTGACCACAGCCGAGGCCTATTGCGCCGTGCGCAAGCTGCAGTTCACGCCAGTGCGCCGCCGCGCCCTAGAGGTGTTGTTGGCCCATCACCGCACGATGGGCGCCTACGAGGTGTTGGGCCATTTGGATGCCAGCGGCTTTGGTGCGCAGCCGCCCGTGGCCTATCGGGCCTTGGATTTTTTGGTAAAGCACGGGTTTGCCCATAAGGTCGAGGCGATGAATGCCTATGTTGCCTGCAGCCACCCCGGCGCCCAACACGTGCCCGCCTTTTTGATTTGTCGCCAGTGCAGCACCGTGCAAGAGGCGCAGATAGAACCAATGCAAAACGGGTTGGGCGATGCGGCCAATGATGCGGGCTTCGCGATCGAGCGCGCGGTGGTCGAGGCGCAGGGCCTGTGCCCCTCGTGTCAGCAAAGTGCCCCTGAATGAGTTTGATTTATGTCACCAACCTGTCTGTGCGTTTGGGCGCTGCAACCGTTTTGTCGGCTGTCGATTTCACCATCGACCGCGGCGAGATCGTGACCATTGTTGGGCCCAACGGGTCGGGTAAATCGACGTTTTTGCGCTGCCTGATCGGTGCGCTTGCCCCAAGCACCGGCCAGATCAGCCGGGCGCCCGGCCTGCGCATTGGGTATGTGCCGCAAAAGCTGGCCATCGACCCGACATTGCCGCTGACGGTGGGGCGGTTTTTGTCGCTGCCCCGGCGGCGCAAACCCAGCGATGTTGCCGCCGCGCTGGACCAAGCAGGCGTGCCGCATCTAGAGCCGCGCCAAATGGCCGATCTGTCGGGCGGGCAATTTCAGCGCGTGCTTTTGGCCCGTGCCTTGCTGGAAAACCCCGATATCTTGATCTTGGACGAAGCCACACAGGGGCTGGACCAGGCGGGCTCGGCCGCGTTTTACCACCAAATCGAAATGGTGCGTCGCACATATGGGTGTGCGGTGCTGATGGTCAGCCACGAGCTGCATGTCGTCATGGCCGCAAGTGACCGGGTGGTCTGCCTGAACGGGCATGTTTGCTGCCAAGGCACGCCCGAATTGGTGGCCAGCGCCCCGGAATACCGGGCGCTGTTTGGCACCGGCACAAAGGGCGCGCTGGCCCTGTACCGCCACGAGCACAACCACAGCCACGAGGCCGAGGGCTGCACCGACCCCAGCCACAGCCACAGCCATAGCCACGCCTATAGCAATGCCCCCGCCCATATCCATCGCCAAGACGAGGGCCAAAATGTTTGACGATTTTCTGCTGCGGGCCCTATTGGCAGGCTTTGGCGTGGCGCTGGCGGCTGCACCTATTGGCTGTTTCGTGGTTTGGCGGCGGATGGCGTATTTTGGCGATGCCACCGCCCATGCCGCGATTTTGGGTGTGGCTTTGTCCTTGGCCTTTGGCTTGCCGGTTTTCACCGGGGCTGTGGCGGTGGCCTTGCTGATGGCGCTGACGGTCAGCAGCCTGTCGGGGCGGGGCTATTCCATGGACACGCTGCTGGGGGTGTTGGCGCATTCCTCGCTGGCCTTTGGGTTGGTGGCGGTGTCGTTTCTGCAAGATGTGCGCATCGATCTGATGGCCTATCTATTTGGCGATATTTTGGCCGTAACCACGGGGGATCTGGGGGTGATTTGGGGTGGTGCGCTGGGTGTGGTGGGGCTGCTGGTGTGGCGCTGGCAGGCGCTGCTGACCACAACGCTGAACCCGGATTTGGCCTGTGCATCCGGGTTGGACCCGCGACGCGAGCAGTTGGTGCTGACATTGGCCTTGGCTTTGGTGGTTGCGGTGGCGATCAAGGTGGTTGGGGTGCTGCTAATTGCGGCGCTTTTGCTGGTGCCCGCAGCGGCTGCGCGCCCCTTTGCTGCCACGCCAGAGCGTATGGCGCTGCTGGCGGCTTTGGTTGCCATGGCGGCGGTGGCCGCCGGATTGGGCGTTTCATTTTACCATGACACACCCGCTGGCCCCAGTATCGTGTGCGCTGCAGCGGTGCTGTTTGCGTTTAGCAGCCTGTGGCGCAGCGTTCGGAACGCTGCGTAACACGCAATTTCCGCATTGCGAAAACCTATTCCATAAAGTTGACTGCCCGCACCACCCGGTTTAATTTCGGGCGTGTCGCATATTGTGCTTGGGGGGAACGCATGTCGGATATTTTACAAATCAACGAACCAATTTCTATCGAACGGGTGGGCGATGTGGCGCTGATCTGCATCGATAACCCGCCGGTCAATGCCACGGGCCAAGCCGTGCGCCAAGGGCTGCAACAGGCGATCGAGGTGTTGAACGCCGATGCCCAAGCCCAAGTTATTGCGATTTACGCAGCTGGGCGCACCTTTGTGGCGGGCGCCGATATCCGCGAGTTCGGCAAGCCGCCGATGCCGCCCGCGTTGCCCGATGTCTTTAACGTGATCGAAGACAGCCAAACCCCGGTGATCAGCGTGCTGCATGGCACTGCGCTGGGCGGCGGGTTCGAGCTGGGCCTTGCCACCCATGCCCGCATCGGCATCGAGGGGCTGCGCGTGGGCCTGCCCGAAATCAACCTAGGCCTGCTGCCCGGTGCCGGTGGCACCCAGCGGGTGCCGCGCCTTGCGGGCATTCCCATGGCGTTGGATATGGCGCTGTCGGGGCGCATGGTTTCGGCGCGCGAGGCGCTGGAAAAGGGCCTGCTGGACCGCGTGGAAACCGGCGCGCCGCGCGATGTGGCCTTGGCCGCTGCCGCCGAAGTGCTGGCAGGCACCCTGCCCACCCGGCGCACCTGCGATCTGGCCACCCCGAAAGACGACAAGGCGCTAGAGGATACCGCCGCCATGCTGCGGGCCAAACAAGCGCATTTGGTGGCCCCGCATAAAATTGTCGAGGCTGTGCGCGCCGCCTATCTGCCCCGCACCGAAGGGCTGGCGGTGGAACGCCAAGCCTTTATTGACTGCATGCAAACGCCCCAGCGGGCTGGCATGATCCATGCGTTTTTTGGCGAGCGTGCCGTATCCAACGTGGCCGAGGCCAAAGGCCCCGCGCGCGATATTGGCAAAGTGGGCGTTATCGGTGGCGGCACCATGGGGTCGGGCATTGCCACCTCGTGCATTTTGGCGGGGCTGGATGTGGTTTTGGTCGAGGTCGCGCCCGAAGGGCTGCAGCGCGGTGTCGATACGATCACGAAAAACATCGATGGTGCGGTGTCGCGGGGGAAATTGCCCGCCGACAAGCGCGATGGTGTTTTGGCCGCGCTGACCCCCAGCCTGAAAATGGAAGATCTGGGCGATGTCGATCTGGTGATCGAAGCCGTGTTTGAACAGATGGATGTGAAAAAAGACATCTTTGGCCGCTTGGATCGCATTTGCAAACCGGGGGCGATTTTGGCCTCGAACACCTCGTATCTGGATATCAACGAGATTGCCGCCTGCACCCAACGCCCCCAAGATGTGCTGGGCTTGCATTTCTTCAGCCCCGCGCATGTGATGCGCTTGCTGGAAATCGTGCAGGGTGCGGCCACTGCGCCTGATGTGCTGGCCAGCGGCTTTGCCTTGGCTAAGCGGCTGAAAAAAGTGGGTGTCTTGGCGCAGGTCTGCGACGGGTTTATCGGCAACCGCATTCTGGCGCATTATTCTCAAACCGCCTCGTATCTGGTGCTGGATGGCGCCGCCCCCGCGCAGGTGGATGCCGCACTAGAGGCATTTGGTTTTGCCATGGGGCCGCATAAAGTGGGCGATTTGGCTGGTTTGGACATTGGCTGGATGACCCGCAAGCGCAAGGCCGCCACCCGCAACCCCGCCGAGCGCTACGCCGGTGATGTGGCCGACCGCATTTGTGAAAATGGCTGGTTTGGCCGCAAAACAGGCCGGGGCTATTACAATTACGACGGTGGCGCCCTGGTGCCAAACCCCCAAGCGCTGGAAATTATCGATGCGGTGCGCAGCGAAAAAGGGATCACCCCGCAGGCATTCAGCGATGAAGAAATTGTCGATCGCTATATGACCGCCATGATCGCCGAGGCCGCCCGCGTGGTGGAAGATGGCACCGCCAAACGCCCGGTCGATGTGGATATGGTGTTTGTCTTTGGCTATGGGTTCCCGCGCTATCGTGGGGGGCCGTTGCATTACGCCGATACGCTGGGCGCGCGCGAATTGGTGGCGCGTATCCAGCGCTACGCGCAAGAAGATGCCCAGTATTGGCAGGTGCCTGCTCTTTTGCAGCAGATGGCCGAAACTGGAAAAACATTTGCAGATTTGAACAAGGAAGGTTGATCATGGACCTGAGTTTTTCTGAAAACGACATCGCCTTTCGCGACGAAGTGCGCAGCTATTTGGCCGATAACCTGCCCACCGCCATGACCGAGGCGGTGCGCAAGGGCGGCGAGTTGACCAAAGAGATGATGGAAGACTGGCACGCCATTTTGCAGCGCAAGGGCTGGCTGGCCACGATCTGGCCCAAAGAATATGGCGGCCCCGGCTGGACGCCCGTACAGCGCCACATCTTCGAGGAAGAATGCTGCCGCGCCTATGCGCCCCGCATCGTGCCCTTTGGGCTGAATATGCTGGGGCCGGTGCTGATTGAATTTGGCACACAAGCGCAGAAAGATTATTACCTGCCGCGCATTTTGTCGGGCGAGGATTGGTGGTGCCAAGGCTATTCCGAGCCGGGCGCTGGCAGCGATTTGGCCTCGCTGAAAACCCGCGCGGTGCGCGATGGTGATCATTGGGTGATCAATGGCCAAAAAACCTGGACCACCCTTGGCCAGCATGCCGATAAAATCTTCTGCCTGTGCCGCACCGATGCCGAGGCCAAGCAACAGCAAGGTATCAGCTTTATTCTGGTGGATATGAACACACCCGGAATCGAGGTGCGCCCGATTCGCCTGATCGAAGGTGGGCACGAGGTAAACGAGGTGTTTTTCACCGATGTGCGCGTGCCCGTCGAAAACCTTGTGGGCGAGGAAAACAAAGGCTGGACCATTGCCAAGTTTTTGCTGACCCATGAACGCACCGGCATTGCGGGCGTGGGCTTTTCCATGCAGTCGCTGGAAGAGGTAAAGGCGCTGGCGCGCAAAATGCGCCGCGGTGGCAAGCGCCTGATCGATGACCCGCTGTTTGCCGCGCGTATCGCGCAGGCCGAGGTGGATTTGGAGGCGATGAAAATCACCAACCTGCGCATGCTGTTCAAAGCACAGCAGCAAGGTGCGCCGGGGCCGGAAACCTCGATCTTGAAGATCAAGGGCACCGTCATTCACCAAGAGCTGAAAGATCTGGCGCGCCGCGCGCTGGGCCCGGTGGCGGCACCGTTCCCCGGCTATCTGGCCGAGGGCAACATCATGTTTGGCCCCGATGGCACCGAACACAACGCTGCGCGTTATTTTAACAACCGCAAAACCTCGATCTTCGGCGGCTCGAACGAGATCCAGCGGAATATTCTTAGTAAAGCAGCACTGGAGCTCTGATATGGATTTCAACCTTACCGAAGACCGCCAGATGCTGGCAGACAGCCTGAACCGCTATCTGGGCGATAAATACCCGGTCGAGCACCGCAACGCCGTGGCCTATGATCTGCCCTGCCACGACGATGGCAAATGGGCCGAACTGGCCGAGCTGGGGGCGCTGTTTGCCCTGTCGCCCGAAAGCGCAGGTGGCTTTGGCGGCACTGGTTTTGACATTGCCGTGGTGTTCGAGGCGCTGGGGCGCACCTTGTGCCCCGAGCCGATGCTGGGCGCCGCCATGGCCGCGCGGATCTTGACCGCGCTGCAGCTAGACCAAGAGGCGCTGCTGGCGGGGGCTGCGAAATACGCCGTGGCCCTGGCCGAGGTAGATGCCCCCTATGATCTGCAGGCAATGGAATGCAGCGCCGTGGCGCAGGGGGATGGCCATGTGCTGACCGGGCGCAAGACCAGCGTTTATGGCGGGCAAGTGGCCGATATCTTCTTGGTTGCTGCCATGCTGGATGGTGCGCCGGCGCTGTTTGAGGTGCAGGCCGCCGCCGCGCAGGTGGTGGGCTATCCGATGATGGATGGCGCAGGCGCCGCCGAACTGTTGCTGGATGGCACGCCCGCGCAGCTATTGGCGGCAAATGCCGGGGCGATCATTTCGGATGCGGTCAACGCCGGCATCGTGGCCCTATGCGCCGAAGCCGTGGGCGTGATGGATGTGGTGCATGCCACCACTGTGGATTACCTGAAAACCCGCAAGCAATTTGGCGTGCCGATTGGCAAGTTTCAGGTGCTGCAGCACCGCGCTGTCGATATGCTGACCGAGATTGAACAGGCCCGCTCGATCACCATCAAGGCCGCGTCTGAACTGGGTGGCCCACAAGCGGGGCGCTTTGCCTCGATGGCAAAAAACATGATCGGCCGCGCTGGGCGTTTGGTGGCGGAAGAGGCCATTCAGATGCATGGTGGCATTGCCATGACATGGGAATACCCCGTGTCGCATTATGCCAAGCGTTTGGTGATGCTGGATGCGCAATTGGGCGACACAGATTACCACCTGTCGCGCATTATGGCAGATTTGGCCGCCTAAGCGCGGTTCTTTTGGGGCTGGCCGTTGGCCCGGGCATTTACGGCCAGCCCATTCTTCGCTAAGGCGCGCGCATGAGCAGCACCTATTCCCCGCCCAGCGGCCCCTTGGATATTTTGTTTGATGATCACGCGCTATTGGCGGTGAACAAACCGGCAGGGCTGCTTTCCGTGCCGGGGCGCGGGGAACATCTGGCCGATTGTTTGCTGACCCGCGTGCAAGCCGCCTTTCCCACCGCGTTGCTGGTGCATCGGCTGGATCGCGATACATCGGGTGTGATGGTGTTTGCCCTGACCCCGCATGCCCAGCGCGCGTTGGGCCAGCAATTTGAAAAACGCCAGACGCGCAAAACCTATGTGGCGCGGGTTTGGGGGCAGGTGGGGGAAAAAACGGGAACGGTGGATTTGCCGCTGATCGTGGATTGGCCCAACCGCCCGCTGCAGAAAGTTTGCCACGATACCGGAAAGCCTGCGGTCACCGATTGGCGCGTGCTGCGCAGCAGTGCCTCCGAAAGCCGCCTGCGCCTGATGCCGCGCACGGGCCGCAGCCACCAGTTGCGGGTGCATATGCAGGCCTTGGGCCACCCGATTTTGGGCGATCCGTTTTATGCCCATGGGCCTGCGTTGGATTTCCCCCGCCTGATGCTGCATTCCGAAGAATTGCGCCTGAACCACCCCGAAAGCGGCAAGGGCCTAAGTTTTCGTGCACCGGCCGATTTTTAGGCCCCCGCGGTTTGAACACAACCCATAGGGGCTTGATCTGCTTGGTATACACTCGGTAGACTGGGGCTGGTTTATAGGGGGGTCTGATGCTGTCGCGTCGTGCATTTGTTGGCGGTCTTGCCGTGGCTGTGGCCACGCCGCATGTGGCCTTGGCGCAAAAACCCCAGCGGTTTCAGCCCGGGCCAGAATTGGCCCCCAGAATCGTGGCGCTGGATGAGTATTTGCCTGCAGGTGAAATTCATGTCGATCCAAACCTGTTTGCCCTGTACCTGACCCTGCCAGATTACAAGGCATGGCGGTACACAGTGGCAGTATCAAAGCCCGCGCTGTGGGAGCCGGGTACCTATCACGTAAAATGGATGGCCGAATGGCCGCGCTGGCGCCCCACCAACGAGATGATCCGCCGCAACCCAGCCGCCTATGCCAAATATCGCAGTGGCATGCCGGGGGGGCCGAACAACTCGTTGGGCGCGCGCGCAATTTACCTCTTTGATGGCCCGCGCGATACGTATTTGCGCATTCATGGCACCAACCAGCCGTGGACGGTGGGCACCGCCAGTTCCAACGGGTGCGCGCGCATGATCAACGAGCATGTGATCCACCTTGTTGCGCGGGTGCAGCGCGGGGCAAAGGTGGTGTTGCACCCCCGATGGGGCGGCGATCAGGCCTAGATGATTTCGTCTTCGTCAAACAGCGGCTCGGCCTCCATTTGCGCGGCCATCCCCTCGACCGCCGCTTCGGCATGGGCCGGCTTGGTGATTTCGGCAATGTGAAACAGCGCCTCGCCCTCGTTGACCACGGGCATATTGGTGCGCCCCACAACAACGCCGCCAACATCGCTGCGCAATTCCACCTCGGCCAGACCGAAAGGATCGGCGATGATGCCCATAATCTCGCCGGGTTTGACAACGTCGCCGGTGGTGCGATAGGCCCGAAACAGTCCCCCTGCAGGCGCCCGTTGCCAGCCCGAGCGATCGCTTGTGACGGGGGGGGCGGGGGCGCGGGGCACGCCGCGGGCGCTGATCATGCCCAGTTTGTGCATCACCCGCAAAATCCCTGCCACGCCGGTGCGCGCGGCCAGTTCGTCAAAGCGCAGGCCCTCGCCTGCTTCGTATAGCAAAACGTCAACGCCGGCCTCTTCGGCGGCCATCCGCAGCGAGCCTTCGCGCAGCTTCGAGCGCAGCATGACTGGGGCGCCAAACGCCTCGCCCAGCTGGCGCAGCCGGGCATTGCCGGGTGTCAGGCGGATTTGTGGCAAGTTGGTGCGCTGGATGGCGGCCGAGTGCAGATCGATGCCCATATCGGCGCGTTTGACGATCTGTTCCAAAAAGATATGCGCCAGCCGCGCCCCAAGCGAGCCCTCGGGCGTGCCGGGAAAACAGCGGTTCAGATCGCGCCGGTCGGGCAAATAGCGGGCATGGTTCAAAAAGCCAAAGGTGTTGACGATTGGCACGGCCATCAACGTTCCCGCCAAGCTGTGCAGGGGCCTGGCGCGCAAAAGGCGGCGCACGATTTCCACGCCAATCACCTCGTCGCCATGGATGGCGGCGCTGACAAACATCACCGGGCCGGGGCGTTTGCCGTGGATCACATGCACCGACATGGTGACGGGCGTGTGATCTGACAGCGAGGAAACCGGCAGTTCTATGGTGCAGCGGGTGCCGGGTGCCACGCTGTGGCCGGCCAGCACAAAGGGGGCGGGCCGGGTTGTCATCCTTTGCCCTTGGTGCGGGTGGCGCCATCGCGCGCGGTGCGTTCGATAAAGGCGATGATCATATCGGCGATATCTTTTCCGGTGGCCTCTTCCACGCCTTCCAGCCCGGGCGAGCTGTTCACCTCCATCACCACTGGCCCGTGGTTCGAGCGCAGCATATCCACACCGCAGACATTCAGCCCCATGGCCCGCGCCGCGCGCAGCGCGGTCGAGCGCTCTTCTGGGGTGATTTTCACCGCCTTTGCGGTGCCGCCCCGATGCAGGTTAGAGCGAAATTCGCCCTCGGCGCCGGTGCGCTGCATGGCGGCCACCACTTTGCCGCCAATCACAAAGGCGCGGATATCGGTGCTGCCCGCCTCTTTGATGAATTCTTGCACCAAGATGTTTACATCGGCGCCGCGAAACGCCTCGATCACCGATTTGGCCGAGCGTTCGGTATCGGCCAAAACCACGCCGATGCCTTGGGTGCCTTCCAGCAGCTTGATCACCACAGGCGCCCCGCCCGATAGTTTGATGACCTCTTCAGCTTTCTTTGGGTCATGGGCAAAGGTGGTCACCGGCAGGCCAATACCATCGCGCGCCAGCAATTGCATCGAGCGCAGCTTATCGCGCGAGCGCCCGATCGCCACGCTTTCGTTCAGCGGGTAGACGCCTTGCATTTCAAATTGCCGCAGCACCGCCAGCCCGTAAAACGTGACCGAGGCGCCAATGCGCGGGATCACCGCGTCGTAGCGGGGTAGTTTGGCGCCCTCGTAGTAAATTTCGGGGCGGCGCGAGGCGATGTTCATGGAACAGCGCAGCGTGTTGATCATGTCCAGCTCGTGGCCCCGCGCTTCGGCGGCCTGTTTCAGGCGCTGGTGCGAATAGAGCTTTGGGTTGCGGGTCAGCATGGCGATTTTCATTCGGGGGTGCCTTTTTGCGCAAACAATATGCCAGCCACCAGCGGTGGCCCGGCCAGAAAGGATTTGCCCGCATCCACAAGGATTCGCCGGCGGCGAATGGCTGTGCGGCCCAAAATGATGGGCATGGCCATGGCACTGCGGTTGGCAAGGGTAATTTCAATGGGCCAGCGGCGATGGCCCAGCACCAGCCCGGTTTCAATGACCAGCCTTTGTTGGGGTAGGCCGCTGGTGTTTTTCACCGCCCGCTGATCAACCAGCGGCGCCTCGCAATCGGTGGCGGCCACGCCCGAGCTGTGGGGGATATGAAAGCGCATCCATGCCCGGCCGTCTTTTTCAAAGCGGCGAATGCGGGTGGCGTGCAGCGCCGATTTGCGTGCGCCCGTATCGATTTTTGCCTGCAGCACGATGCCCAGATCGGGCAGCGCGATACGTTCGCGCCAGCCGATCACGATGGGGGCTACAGCCCTACCGTGGTTGTCTGTGCTCATGGGCACCTCTGCAAGGAAACATCCCTACGGTGCCACGCTTTTTGCCATGACAAAATAGAAATTCAGTTGCGCCCGTTAAGCGCAGCATTGGCGCTTGTCTACAGGCAAAATGGTGCGCCAAAAGGAAAGGGGCCCGATTAGGGCCCCTTGGTCACAAATTATCTGCAAAAAGGCGCTTAGGCGCCCAGTTTGGTGGTGCGCAGATAGGGCAGTTTTACGTCGATTTCGCCAAATTTTTCGCGGGCTTGGTCATCGGTCAGCGACAAAGCCACGATCACGTCTTGGCCCACGGTCCAGTTGGCCGGTGTGGCGATGGGGGTTCCAAAGGTGGCTTGCAGGCCGTCGAGGGCGCGCAAGACTTCGGCAAAGTTGCGGCCAACCGACATGGGGTAGGTCATGATCAGCTGCACTTTTTTATCGGGGCTGATGATAAATACAGACCGCACGCTGGCCGAATCTGCGGCGGTGCGGCCATCGGGCAAATAGGCCTCGGCGGGCAGCATGTCGAAGGCTTTGGATACTTCCAGCCCGGTATCTGCGATGATGGGGAACGTGGGTTGGGCACCGGCAAAAGCCGCGATATCGCCCTTCCACTGTTTGTGCTCGGCCACGCCATCTACCGACAGGCCAATGACCTTGGTGTTGCGCTTGGCCCATTCATCGGCCAGCTGCGCCACAGCGCCAAATTCGGTGGTGCAAACGGGGGTGAAATCTTTGGGGTGGCTGAACATAATAGCCCAGCTATCACCGATCCAATCATGGAAGGTGATTGTGCCATGATCGGTTTCGGCGGTGAAATTTGGCACGATGTCGTTGATACGCAGGCCCATGAAGCCCTCCTGTTTTGCAGTGAATATTCCATTTCTTAGATACATTCTAAATTGCCGGATACCAGCCCCGTTGCCAGACAATGCAACCGGGGTGACAGGATGTCGCTGGGGCGGTGTGCCGTGGCGTTTGGGCAAATCTGCTTGATCCGCCCTTGTCCTGCGTCAAGGCCGGTGACACAGTAACGCCGACAACCCGGTGGGTGCCGGAATCATGAATTTCGACGGAGGCTTTGAGATGATCGAGAAACGCCAATTTTACATCAACGGCGCATGGGTAGACCCGGTTGTGCCGCGCGACCATCACGTGATCGACCCCTCTACCGAAGAGCCTTGTGCGGTGATTTCGATGGGCGGGCAGGGCGATACCGATGCCGCTGTTGCCGCAGCCAAAGCCGCGTTTCCCGGCTGGATGGCCACCCCCGTGGCCGAGCGTATTGCGCTGGTTGAAAAGATGCTTGAGGTCTACAAAAGCCGGTCCGAGGATCTGGCCCAAGCCATCAGCATTTGCATGGGGGCGCCCATTGAAATGGCCCGCACCCAGCAGGTGGGCGCCGGTGTCTGGCACACCAGCAACTTTTTGAAAGCGGCAAAGAATTTCCAGTTCATCCGCCCCTTGGGCGATCATGCCCCCAATGACCGTATTGTGTACGAGCCGGTGGGCGTGTGCGCGCTGATCACGCCGTGGAACTGGCCGATGAACCAAGTCACGCTGAAAGTGGTGGCAGCGGCGATTGCGGGCTGCACCATGGTGCTGAAACCCTCGGAAGAAAGCCCGCTGGATGCGATCGTTTTTGCCGAAATCATGCACGAGGCAGGCTTCCCCGCGGGTGTGTTCAACTTGGTCAATGGCGATGGCATGGGTGTGGGTACCCAGCTTTCGGGGCATAAAGACGTGGATATGGTCAGCTTTACCGGCTCGACCCGCGCGGGCATTGCCATTTCCAAGAACGCGGCCGACACGCTAAAGCGCGTGCATCTGGAATTGGGTGGCAAGGGCGCCAACATCATTTTCGACGATGCAGATGACAAAGCGGTCAAGCGCGGCGTGCTGCATATGATGAACAATACCGGCCAAAGCTGTAATGCCCCCAGCCGTATGCTGGTGCAGCGCGGCATCTACGAGCAAGCGGTGGAAACCGCGGCGCAGGTGGCCAGTGGCATTCCGGTGGGCGACAGCCATGTTGAAGGCCGCCACATTGGCCCCGTTGTGAACGAGGCGCAGTGGGGCAAAATTCAGGGCCTGATTCAAAAAGGCATCGATGAAGGTGCGCGCCTTGTGGCGGGTGGCACGGGCCGCCCCGAAGGCTTTAACAAAGGGTTTTACGTGCGCCCCACGGTGTTTGCCGATGTCACGAACGAGATGACCATCGCGCGCGAAGAAATTTTTGGCCCGGTGCTGGCGATCATCCCGTTTGAAACCGAAGAAGAGGCCGTGGAAATTGCCAATGACACGGTTTACGGGCTGACCAACTATGTGCAAACCCAAGACAGCACCCGCGCCAACCGGCTGGCTTTGCAGCTGCGCTCGGGCATGGTGGAAATGAACGGCCACAGCCGCAGCGCCGGTGCCCCCTTTGGTGGCATGAAACAATCGGGCAATGGCCGCGAGGGTGGCGTTTGGGGGATTGAAGACTTCTTGGAAGTCAAAGCCGTGGCAGGCTGGGCCGCCGAATAAGGCCCCATATTGGCTGCAGCCCGGCCTGTGCTGGGCTGCCCATGGGCCGGCAACCACAACACGCCATAAAAAAAGCCCCGGCCAATGCCGGGGCTTTTTATGTGCAGGGGCAGGCGCCTTATTCGGCGTCTTCTGCAGCCTCTTTGGTGGATTCTTCGCCAGTTTCCTGATCGACCACTTTCATCGACAGGCGCACCTTGCCACGGTCATCAAAGCCGAGCAGCTTGACCCATACCTCTTGGCCTTCTTTCAGCACGTCCGAGGGGTGGTTTAGGCGGCGGTTTTCGATTTGGCTGACATGCACCAGACCATCACGCTTGCCAAAGAAGTTCACAAAGGCGCCGAAATCGACCAGTTTCACAACCTTGCCTTTGTAGACTTTGCCTTCTTCGGGCTCAGCCACGATCGAATAGATCATGTCATAGGCTTTTTGGATGGCATCGCCGTTCGACGAGGCGATCTTGATGATGCCATCGTCGTTGATGTCTACCTTGGCGCCCGAAACCTCGACGATCTCGCGGATCACCTTGCCGCCCGAACCGATCACTTCGCGGATCTTATCGGTGGGGATTTGCATGGTTTCAATGCGCGGTGCGTGGGCACTGAACGCGCCAGCGCCCGAAAGCGCCTTGTTCATTTCGCCCAAGATATGCAACCGGCCAGCTTTGGCCTGTTCCAGCGCCTTTTCCATGATTTCCGGCGTGATACCGGCCACTTTGATGTCCATCTGCAGGCTGGTGATGCCTGCCTCTGTACCGGCCACTTTGAAATCCATGTCGCCAAGGTGGTCTTCGTCGCCCAAGATATCGGTCAACACAGCCCAGCTGCCGTCGTCTTCCAGCACAAGGCCCATGGCCACGCCAGCAACGGCCGCCTTCAGCGGCACGCCCGCATCCATCATCGACAGCGAGCCACCACAGACCGACGCCATCGAAGACGAGCCGTTCGATTCTGTGATCTCAGACACGATGCGAATGGTGTAGGGGAAATCTGTGGGCGCAGGCAAAACCGCCTGCAACGCACGCCATGCCAGCTTGCCATGGCCAATCTCGCGGCGGCCAGGGCTGCCAACGCGGCCAACTTCACCAACCGAGTAGGGGGGGAAGTTATAATGCAGCAGGAAGTTCGATTTGAAATTCCCATGCAGGGCATCGATGAACTGTTCGTCATCGCCGGTGCCCAGCGTGGTGACAACCAAACCTTGGGTTTCGCCGCGGGTAAACAGCGCCGAACCATGGGTGCGTGGCAGCAGGCCAGTTTCGCATACAATGGGGCGCACTTGGTCTAGGGCGCGGCCATCGATACGCTTGCCTTCTTTCACAACCGTGCTGCGCAGAACGCCCGATTCCAGCTTTTTCAGTGCCGCCCCCAGATTTGCATCTTCCAGTTCTTCTGCACTTAGCGCGGCCTTGATGGCCTCTTTTGCAGCGGCCACGGCCGCCACGCGCTCTTGCTTGTTCAAGATCGCATAGGCGGCGCGCATCTGATCTTCGCCCAAGCTTTTCACGCGCTCGTACAGGGCGGTGTAATCGGGGGCAGCAAAATCAAACGGCTCTTTGGCCGCGGTTTCGGCCAGCGCGATGATCAGGTCCAGCACCGGCTGGATCTGCTGGTGGGCAAAGACAACCGCGCCCAGCATTTCGGCTTCGGTCAGCTCGTAGGCTTCCGATTCCACCATCATCACGGCGTCTTTGGTGCCGGCAACAACCAGATCAAGGCGCTGCTCGGGGTTCAGGCGCAGGTCCTGCATGTCATCAACCGAGGGGTTGAGCACATAGTCGCCATCCACAAAACCCACGCGGCAGCCAGCAATCGGGCCCATGAAAGGCACGCCCGAAATGGTCAGCGCGGCGCTGGCGGCGATCATCGCCACGATATCGGGGTCGTTGACCAGATCGTGGCTAAGAACGGTGCACATCACCAGCACTTCGTGTTTGAAGCCCGGCACAAACAACGGGCGAATGGGCCGGTCGATCAGGCGCGCTGTCAGCGTTTCTTTTTCAGTTGGGCGCGCTTCGCGCTTGAAAAAGCCGCCGGGAACTTTGCCCGCGGCGTAGTATTTTTCTTGGTAGTGAACCGTCAGCGGGAAGAAATCTTGGCCCGGCTTGGCCTCTTTGGCGAAGGTCACGTTGGCCATGACGCTGGTTTCACCCAGCGTGGCAATCACGGTGCCATCTGCCTGACGGGCAACCTTGCCCGTTTCCAGTGTCAGCGTTTCATCGCCCCACTGCATTGTTTTCGTCGTCACGTTGAACATCTATCGTATCCTGTAAGGGAGCGCACCCAGCCCCTGCCGGATCTCCCGTTTGCATGGCGGCCCCATTGCCGCCGACCCTTTCCATCTTAGTTTCGAGCGCCAGGGTCAGGGCGCAACGTCTCAGATGCCGGGGCCATACATGGTTTTAGGGTTATTGGGAAGCATAGAGTTCCGCACAGGCCAATGCCGGGGCATGGTAACAAACCATCACGCCCAATTGACGCCGCGCGACGGGCTTTGTGTTGCACATCCCGCGCCCTAGATGGATGGTGTGCGCATGTTTTCCTGCGAAGAAATAGGAGATACCCAAGTGACCTTTCAGGCAGTAAAAACACTTTCACGCCCGCACCCCGGACTGCGGGCCGCCTGGTTTGGCCTGTTGGCCGCATTGCTGCTGCTGGCGCAGACGCTTGGTTCTTTTGCCAAAGGCGCCCCCGAAAGCTTTGCCGATCTGGCAGATAAAATCAGCCCTGCCGTGGTGAATATCACCACCTCGACCACGGTGGCAGGCCGTGGTGGGCCAAACCCCATTGTGCCGCCGGGCAGCCCTTTTGAAGAATTCTTTCGCGATTTCCGCGACCGCCAAGGCGGGGGCGATCGCCCGCGCCGCAGCTCGGCCTTGGGGTCTGGGTTTGTGATCTCGGAGGATGGCTATATCGTCACCAATAACCATGTGATCGAAAGCGCCGATGAAATCTTGATCGAGTTTTTCCCCGGCGAGGGGCAACCGGCCGAGGAGCTGGTGGCCAAGGTTGTGGGCACCGACCCCAACACCGATATTGCGCTGCTGAAAGTCGAGGCCGACCAGCCCTTGGCCTATGTCAGCTTTGGCAACAGCGACCTGATGCGCGTGGGTGATTGGGTGCTGGCCATGGGCAACCCGATGGGGCAGGGCTTTTCTGTCAGCGCAGGGATTGTTTCGGCCCGTAACCGGGCGCTGCAAGGCTCGTTCGATGATTACATCCAAACAGACGCCGCCATTAACCGCGGCAATTCTGGTGGGCCATTGTTCAATATGGACGGCCAAGTGATTGGCGTGAACACGGCCATTTTGTCGCCCAATGGCGGCTCGATCGGGATTGGCTTTTCGATGGCATCGAATGTGGTGCTAAAGGTGGTGGACCAGCTGAAAGAATACGGCGAAACCCGCCGGGGCTGGTTGGGTGTGCGTATCCAAGATGTCACCCCTGATATGGTCGAGGCGCTGGAAGGGCTGGAAAACACCCGTGGCGTCATGGTCACCGACGTGCCCGATGGCCCCGCCAAAGAGGCCGGCATGCAGCAAGGCGATGTGATCTTGAACTTTGATGGCCAAGAGGTGGCAGATACCCGTGGCTTGGTGCGCACCGTGGCCAATACCGATGTTGGCAAATCCGTGCGCGTTGTGGTGTTGCGCGATGGCAAGACCCAAACGCTGAAGGTAACGCTGGGCCGCCGGGAAGAGGCCGAAGCCGCCGTGCCTGCCGCGCAAACCGCACCTGAAAAAGCCGACGAGCTAGAATTGATGGGCCTGTCGCTGAAAATGCTGAACGACGAATTGCGCACCGAGCTAGAGCTGGACGCGCGTATCGAAGGCATGGTTGTGGTGGATGTCGATGAAACCAGTGCCGCCTATGAAAAAGGGCTGCGCGCGGGCGATGTTATCACCGAAGCGGGCCAACAAAAGCTGGCAGCCACCGCCGACCTGCAGGCCCGCATAGACGAGGCCAAAGAGGCGGGGCGCAAATCGCTGTTGTTGCTGGTGCGCCGTGCCGGCGAGCCGCGGTTTGTGGCCTTGCCCTTGGGCGATTAAGGCGCGCCTTGCGCTTTGCACCAACCGGGGGCGCCCATGGGTGCCCCTTTTTATGTCTTCACGCAAACACCCCAGTGCTGCCTTTTTCAGCCGCAAATATTTGGCGAATTACCTGCACCTATTTCAGTAGCGAGCTGTTTGCATGCCCTCTTTCTTTGCCCCCTCTCGGTTGCTTGGCATCTTGCCGCGCCAAAAGCCTGCGGTTTCGGCCCCGGTTGCCCAGGTTGTGGCCGATTTTGCCAAGGCCCATGCGCTGCCCCTGCGCCACGAGGGGCCAGATCTGCAGGCGCAGGCCACAATCGCCACGCGCGGGCTGTTTTTGGCACGCCAAGAGCGTTGGTCAGATTTGTCCCATGAAATGAAAATGGCCGACCGGCATTTGGATCGCACCTTGGGGGGTGTGGCCCATGCACCGCTTTTGGCGCGCGGGGCTGCGGGCGATGCCATCGGCCCCCTGCTGCAGGTTTTGGCAGACCCGGGGCTGGTGGCCGCCCATGCGCCCGGCGGCGGGATTTCCGCGCTGGAAGAGGCGTTGGAAGATTTCGAAGATGATTTTGCCCTTGGCTTGGTGCTGGTTTACGCCTTGATTGAAACGGGGCTTGCATGGCGTGGGCAGGGGTGGATTTCGGATGTGCCACAGGCGCATTGGCACCAATTTCAGGCACATTTTCAGCAGGCGCAGGCGGTGTTGGCCGCGCATGGGCAATTTACGCGCAACAGCGCAGCCTATGCCGCGGCGCGCTGTGCGCTGTTTGCGGCCCTGCCCGCCCGCGCCGAAGAGGTGTGCACAGCCTATGAATGGTTGATCGATCTTGACCCGGGCAACCCCCACCATATGCGCAATTTCGGGGTGCATTTGCTGCCGCGCTGGTTTGGAGATTACGACAGGCTCGAGACGCAGGCACAGCGCATTGCTGGGCGGTGTGCCTCGGTTTGGGGTGCGGGCGGGTATGCGTGGGTCTACCTAGACGCGCTGCGCCACGATCCCAAAGCATTGACCGTGTTGAATGTGGATCGCTTTGCAAATGCGGTAACGGCCATTTTGGACAACGCCGAAAACCCCCATTACGCCAACGATCTGGCCGCGTTTGGCGCCCTTACCCTTGCCGGGCCTGCGTTTCAGTCGGGGGTGCTGCGCCCCATGGCCCAAGGCCTGCGCCAGGCCCTGGACCAGGTGTTGCAGGGCCGCTTGCGCGAAATTCATGCCCCTGTTTGGATGCAGGCTGCCCAACCCGTGGCCTTGCCAGGCACTGCGGCACGCCCGGTGGTAGAAGAGGGCGGTAAAATTCCGCCTGCCGTACCCCTTTTTCAACCGGGCCTGCGGCGGCGTGCGCAAATTTCGCGGCTAAGGCCCAGTTTGTCGGCCTAAGCCTGGCTTGCGCGCGCCATTACGCTTGCCCCGCCTGCAGTGACCAATTAGAACGCCGCTGATCTATCCACTAAGGGGGCAGCGATGCTTGATCTTACCTTTGAAACGCCCAAGCCCAAGGTCATTGCAGGGGCCAAGCACGACTGGGAGCTGGTGATCGGCATGGAGGTGCATGCCCAGGTTGCCTCGAACGCCAAGCTGTTTTCGGGCGCCTCGACACGCTTTGGCGCCGAGCCAAACGCCAATGTGGCTTTTGTGGATGCGGCCATGCCGGGCATGTTGCCTGTGATCAACGAATTTTGCGTGGCCCAAGCGGTGCGCACGGGGCTGGGGCTGAAGGCGCAAATCAACCTTTGGTCGGCCTTTGACCGCAAGAACTATTTCTACCCCGATCTGCCGCAGGGCTACCAGATCAGCCAGCTCTATCACCCCATCGTTGGCGAGGGCGAGATTATTGTCGATATGGGGCCGGGCGTGGCGCGCCGCGTGCGGATCGAACGCATTCACCTTGAACAAGATGCGGGTAAATCTATCCACGATATGGACCCGGCCATGTCTTTTGTGGATTTGAACCGCACCGGCGTGGCCCTGATGGAGATTGTCAGCCGCCCCGATATTCGCGGCCCCGAAGAGGCGGCCGCCTATGTGACCAAGATGCGCCAGATCCTGCGCTATCTGGGCACCTGCGATGGCAATATGCAAAACGGCAACCTGCGTGCCGATGTGAACGTGTCCATCTGCTTGCCCGGCGCCTACGAGAAGTTCCAAGAAACCGGCGATTTCAGCCATTTGGGCACGCGCTGCGAGATCAAGAATATGAACTCGATGCGCTTTATCCAGCAGGCGATTGAATACGAAGCGCGCCGTCAGATCGCGATTGTCGAGGCCGGTAGCAAGGTGGAACAGGAAACCCGCCTCTATGACCCCGACAAGGGCGAAACCCGCTCGATGCGCAGCAAGGAAGAGGCGCATGATTACCGCTATTTCCCCGACCCGGATTTGCTGCCTTTGGAAATAGAGCAGGCCTGGGTTGATGATATCGCCGCCAGCCTGCCGGAATTGCCCGATGCAAAAAAGGCGCGCTTCGTGCTGCAAATGGGCCTGTCGGAATATGATGCCAGTGTGCTGACCGCCGAGGTGCAAAACGCCGATTACTTCGAAGCCGTGGCCGAAGGGCGCGATGGCAAGATGGCGGCCAACTGGGTGATCAACGAGCTGTTTGGCCGCCTGAAAAAAGATGATCGCGACATTGCCGACAGCCCGGTATCGCCGCAGCAGTTGGGCGGTATTATCGATCTGATCGCCAAGGGCGATATTTCCGGCAAGATCGCCAAAGACCTGTTTGAAATCGTTTATACCGAAGGTGGCGAACCCGCCCAGATTGTCGAGGCGCGGGGCATGAAGCAGGTGACCGACACCAGCGCAATCGAGGCAGCCGTAGACGCCATTATCGCCGCCAACCCGGCGCAGGTGGAAAAGGCCCAGCAAAACCCCAAACTGGCGGGCTGGTTTGTGGGGCAGGTGATGAAAGCCACCGGCGGCAAGGCCAACCCGGCGGCTGTTAACCAGATCGTCAGCCAAAAACTGGGCCTTTGACGCCCGGTTTGCCGCTGTAAAAGACCCCTCGCGCGCCAAACCCCTGTGGGCCTGCGCACGCGGGGGTATTTTGCGCCTTTATACACCCAGCACAAATACGCCCCGCACAAAAAAACCCGCCTGCAGCGCAGGCGGGCCATTTTGCCAACAGGCCTGTCCGCTTAGCGGCGGATACCCAAACGCTGGATCAGCGACTGGTAGCGTGCCTCTTCTTTTGCTTTCAGATAGTCCAGCAGCTTACGGCGCTGGGCCACCATCATCAGCAGGCCGCGGCGGCCGTGGTTGTCTTTTTTGTGGGTTTTGAAGTGCTCGGTCAGCGTGTTGATGCGCGAGGTCAGGATTGCAACCTGAACTTCGGGCGAACCGGTGTCACCTTCTTTGGTGGCAAACTCGGCAATAACGCGGGCTTTTTCTTCAACTGTGATCGACATCGGGATCTCCTTTGATTGAGTGTGACGGGCACAAGCCGGGATGTCGTCCAGCAAGGTCCAAAGACCGTGCAGATTCCTGCAACGGATGCGCGCGTATAGGGGAAAACGCCCACAAAGAAAAGGGGGGTTTTGCCGCCGCTAGCGCGCGCGCAGCAGCTTCAACACATCTTGGCTGGGAAAGCCATCGGGCGCCACGCCCGCCGCCGTTTGAAACGCGCGAATGGCGGCCACCGTATTGGGGCCGATAATGCCGTCGATTTTTTCCACGTCAAAGCCACGTTGCTGCAAGCGGCGCTGCATTTCCAACCGCTCGTCGTAGCTTAGCGCGGCATAGCCCCGCGGCCATGGCGCCACAAATTCGCCGCCACCTTTGATACGGTCAGACAAATGCCCAACCCCCATCACATAGGCGGTCGAGTTGTTGTAGCGTGTGATCACCGTGAAATTATCAAAGATCATAAAGGCAGGGCCCTTTAGCCCCGCGGGCAGCAAAATAGAGGCTGGCCCGTGGTTACGTGGCGCGCGGCCAGACATATCGGTGATGCCCATTTGCGCCCATTGGGCTGGGCTGCGCTTTATCTTGCGGCTGGCCAGATTGGCATCAAACCCTGCAGGCAGGCGCACCTCGATGCCCCATGGTTGGCCTTTTTGCCAGCCATGGCGCTGCAAATACGCAGCGGTCGAGGCCAGCGCATCGGTGGGATCGTCAGACCAGATATCGCGTTTGCCATCGCCGGTGAAATCCACCGCATAGGCCAGATACGAGGTGGGAATGAACTGCGTATGGCCCATGGCCCCGGCCCACGACCCCTTCATCGCGCGGGGGCTGACATCGCCTGACTGCAAGATTTGCAGCGCGGCAAACAGTTGCTTTTCAAAAAACGCCCCGCGCCGGCCATCATAGGCCAAGGTGGCCAGCGCTTCGATGACATCCAGCGTGCCGCGCCGTTCGCCATAGGCGGTTTCCATGCCCCAAACCGCCAAAACCACCTCTTTTTCCACGCCATAGGCGCGTTCGATCTGGGTTAAAATGCGGCCATGGCGGGCCAGTGCGGCCTTGCCATTTTTCACCCGCACGGGGCTGGCGGCGCTGTCTAGGTAATCCCAGATCTGGCGTTTGAATTCGGCTTGGTTGCGGTCGTTCTTCACGATCGAGGCATTGTAGCGGATGCCGCGAAAGGCTGCCTCTGCCACGTCGGGGCGTATGCCTTGGGCCACCACTTGGGCCTTGTAGCGGGCCAGCCAGCCTTGGAATGCGCGGTCTTTGCTGCCCGGTGCGGCGGTGTTGGCGCGCGGCTGCGCGGTCAAGGTGGTGGGCCGACCCATGGGGCGGAGCGATGTGGTGAGCACCCCGGCCTCGGCCTCGGCTTGGGGGCTGGGGCGTGCCTCGGGGCGTAGCGATTGCGCCACGGGGCTGGCCGCGGCGGGGCCAGATACGGCGATCCATAGGCCCGCAAAGAGCGGGATTAAAACTGTCAGCATTGCTCGGCCTGTTGTTTTATTATGCCGCCATGCTAACCCGAATGCGGGCCCCGTCAAAGAACCCTTTCGGATGGGCGGCGCAGTTTCGCCCAATGCGCCACGCGGGGCCACGCGGGGCCACGCCGGGCTCCGGGGGGCCTAACCCTGCTGTGCCGGGGCTTAGCTGCGGCGGCTGCGCTTGATCTTGGCTTTGATCTTGGCCGATTTTTTGACCGATTGCACCTGTTTGCGGCGCGCCGGTTTGCCCCGCCCACGGCCCCGCGCGGCCCCGCCCGGCCCATGGCTGATGGCCTCGCCCGCCAGTTCCAGCAGCTCTAGCGCCACACCGCCGGTGACCGGGGCCGCCTCGATCAGCTTGACCAGAACACGCTGGCCCAAGCCAATGGTCAGCCCGGTTTCCGAGCCGGTCAGCACGCCGGCATCGGCATCGAAATGGAAATATTCCCGCCCCAAATTGCGCATGGGGATAATGCCATCGGCGCCGGTTTCGTCCAGTTTCACAAACACGCCAAATTTGGCAATACCGCTGATCTTGCCGGTAAATTCCGCGCCAATGCGATCGGATAGAAACGCAGCCAGATACCTATCTGTGGTGTCACGCTCGGCCAGCATGGCGCGGCGTTCGGTATCGCTAATATGGGTGGCGGTTTGTTCCAGCTTTTCGATATCGATGGCCGTTAGCCCATCATCGCCCCACCCATGGCTGGCAATCAAGGCGCGGTGAACCACCAAATCGGCATAGCGGCGGATGGGCGATGTGAAATGCGCATAGGCACGCAAGGCCAGCCCGAAATGGCCAAAATTGGTGGGGCTGTAATAGGCCTGCGTCATGGCGCGCAGGGTGGAAATGTTGATCAAATCGTTGAAATCGCTGCCCGCGGCCTGCGCCAAAAGGCGGTTGAGGTGGGCGGTTTGCAGCACCTGCCCCTTGGCCAAGGTAAAGCCGGCACTGCCTGCGGTTTCGCGCAGTGCATCCAGCTTTTCTGGGCTTGGCTCTTCGTGCACCCGAAACAGCAGCGGGGTTTTGCGCCTTATCAGCTCTTCTGCGGCGGCCACATTGGCCAGCACCATGAATTCCTCGATCAGGCGGTGGGCATCAAGGCGTTCGGTGAAATTGACCGATTGCACCTGCCCCTCGGCTGTCAGCACCACCTTGCGTTCGGGCAGATCCAGCGCCAAGGGCTGGCGGCGTTCGCGCGCGGCAACAAGGGCGCGGTAGGCGGCATAAAGGGGCGCAATAACAGGCCCTAACAGCGGCGCGGTTTTTTCGTTGGGCTGGCCATCTTGGGCGGCCTGCACCTCGTCATAGGTCAGCGATGCGGCCGAGCGCATAAGCCCGCGTTGAAAGCGATGGCCCAGCTTGGTGCCATCGGCGGAAATCT
>Ga0181560_10000663_pt1 | contig 31558 bp, 24 predicted proteins | sample 011ome_20_FD_133751 | JGI IMG/M metagenome (GOLD analysis project Ga0181560, IMG submission 133751) | Coastal salt marsh microbial communities from the Groves Creek Marsh, Skidaway Island, Georgia - 011509CT metaG (megahit assembly) | ecosystem: Environmental > Aquatic > Marine > Intertidal... | reverse complement strand
GCCCCCCTCCGCGTCGGCGTCGTCTCCGCCGCCCCCCCCGCCCGCCTCCTCCTCCTCCTCCTCCTCTCCCGCGGGAACGAGCGCCGTCCCCTCCGACTCCGCGCGCCCCACGTTCACGTCCGCGTCCATCGGCTCCGCCTTCACGCCGCCGCCCGTCGTCGTCGTCGTCGTCGTCTCCACGCCGCCGACGCCGCCGTCCCCGAGGAGGCACGTCCCGCCGCCGACCGCGTACGTGTACTTGGCCGGAGCCCACGTCCGCTCCAACGCGGCTCTGAGGGTCGTTCCATACAAAGCGATGATATCGGGGTGGAGTTGAAAGGCGTCAGAAGCGGAGTTGAAATGCGCCGAGGTGTGTCGGGATTGAACGCGAGGGGCGGGCGGAGAGATGCGCCGGGAGATGAAGTCCTTAAGTATCGGCGTTCACCGCGCCGACGCGGTCGTATGGAGACCAGTCTGAGGAGGACGCGCCTTAACTCGGCCATGATCTCTTTCTCGCTGTGCAGCAACACCTCGCGCTTGTCCGGGGTGACGTTCACGTCGTACGCGTTCGTGGGCAGCCGAAAGTCCAGCACCGCGAACGGCGCGCGCGTTATCGCGACGCTGAACTGCGCGCGGTACGTCTCGTTCAGCGCCTTCGTCGCCTTGGGGAGGTCCACCGGTCTCCCGTTGACGTAAAAAAATTGCCGGTCGCCGCCGGCGCGCCCGCACTCCGCCTGCGCCTTGGACACGAGCCCGACGACTCGGCACCCCAAGTCGGCACCCAGCACCGCGTCCACGGGCGTCAGACCCTGCACCGCCTTGGCGCCGAACACGCACGCGACGTTCGAGCGCACGTCGGCGTGGACGCCCCCCCGCGTGTTGACGACGGTTTCCCTGCCGCCGCCGTTTCCGCCGCCACGGACGCCCTCGGCGCGTTGATGCGAACACACGATCCTCACCCCCGCGCTTATCATCGCGTACGCCTGCAGCAGCCTCAGGAGCTTCGCGTACTCGCGCTTCGCGTTACGAACGAACTCTTTCCTTCGCACCGGGAGCGGCGCGAAGACGTCGCGGAGCGTCACCGTCGTCCCCGTCGCCCTCGCGACGGTTTCGACGCGAACGATCATCCCCGAGCGGTCGTACTCGATCCGACTCCCCGCGTCGTCGTCCTTCGTCTTCGTCGTCACGACCAGCGTCGACATCGCGCACAGGGACGACAGCGCCTCGCCTCTGAACCCGAACGATCGCAGCGACGCGAGGTCGTCGAACGCGGCGATCTTCGACGTCGCGTACTTTGTCGTCAGCGCCGCGAAGTTTTCCTCGGAGACGCCCGCGCCGTTGTCCACGACCTCGACGCACTCCACGCCGTGCTCTCGGACGCGCACCTCGACGTTCGTCGCGCCCGCGTCGAGCGCGTTCTCCACGAGCTCCTTCACCGCGGACGCGAGGTCGAGGACGACCTGCCCGCTGCAGATGCGGTGCACCGCGTCGGGGGCGATGGCGCGGATGGCGCCATGGGCGGAGGTGGTCGTCTTCGGAGGCGGAGGCGGATTCGGCGACGGCGCCGTCGTCGTCGCGTCCGCGTCCGCGTCGACTCCCTTCCCCGCCGCGTCGTCGCCGCGCGCGGACGCGGCCGCGACGACGGCGTCCGTCGCGTGCGCGGCCATCGCGTCGACCGGCGCGCGCGAATCTGGGGGCTGGCGACGTCGTTTTGAACGCGCGGCGACGGGACGAATTTTCGCGGTCGGTCGTTTCAACGCGCGCGGATGACTCGTCGTTTCCGAGTCAACTCGATCCGGGCGCGATCTCACCTCTGATTGGCCCCTTCTGCGCGCGTCGATACTGTTTTTACTCGCGCGCATCGCTCGCGGGCCGTCATTCAAGCACCCGTTAACCGCACGTTAATACCACCTCAACGCTAGCAAAATGGCCGCCATCGTCGCCTCCAACTTCGCCGTCGCCGCGCCCTCCAAGGTCGCGGTCCGCTCGCTGTCCGCCAAGAAGGCCGTCGCGCTTCCCGGTGCGCGCGCGTCCATCGATCGATCCGTCGAAAAAATAAATCTGTGCCTCTCGAGACTCGATAACCTTCTCGCCCTCGCCGCGGCGCGTCGCGGCGCGTCGCGTCGCTCGATCGCGTCCCGATCGCTGACGTCACCTCCTCCGTCGTCTCTCCCTCCGCAGTGAAGCGCTCCGTGGCGGTGAAGGCTGTGCGCGCGCAGCCGGTCGCGAGGTGCGCGCCCGACCCCGACCCCGTCTCGCCAGTCGCGCGCTGCCCGCGTGGACGGACAGATAGATCATCGTCGCTCGAGACCGCGGCGCCGCGGCGCGATCGATCGCGCGGCGCGGCCGCGCGCGGGACCCCGCGCGGCCGCGCCGCGCGGCATCGCGTCGCGGGCGACGCGACACGTCGCGTCGCGCGATCGCGCGTCGATCGCGACCGCGACGCGTCGCGTCGCGCACCGATCGATCCGCGACGATCGATCCCGGCTGCCGCCGTCGAGATCCATCGCACAGCTGGCGTTCGTTCGCACGCGGTTTTTCTCGCTCGCTCGCTGCGATTCGTTCGACGTCGCTCTGACGACCTCCTCTCTTCCTTTCCTCCGCAGCCTCAAGACCGAGAAGCTCACCGCGGCGGTCACCGTCGGCGCGGCCGCGGCCCTCGCGAACCCGCTCGTCGCGGAGGCGGCCATCACGCCGTCGCTCAAGAACACGCTCCTCAGCGTCGTCGCGGGTGGGATCGTCCTCGCGGCCATCGGCGTCGCCGTCGTCGGCGTCTCCACGTTCGACAAGGTCTCCCGCAAGTAAGTCGTCGTCCGTCGACTTGTGTGTCGCGCGATTCGCGTCGGGACCCGCGATGGAGCGGCGGCGCGTTCGCGTCGTCGCGGCCGCGGCGCGATCGGTGGATATCGATCGCGGCGTCGGTCGCGGCGGGACGTGGGTGGAAACTTTTATTAGCGCGGAGGAAGTGTGGAGAGAGAAAGATTGATTCGGAGCCGCGGCGGCGGGCGAGGGATCGGGTCATCGCGCGGGACGGCGTGCGCGTAGCGATGATGATTTGAATAAGAGCGCCGCCTCGGGTTATGCACGAACTCTGAACGTTTCGTTTCGTTTTGTTTTCAGTCGTAAAACGCGACCCTCTCTCGCCTCCTCCGTCGTCACCTCAAGAGCTTCCGAGAAAGTTTGACGACGGCGCGGCGTGATGCCAAAAGAAGCGGCGAATCCGAGAAATCGGATTCTCACTCGCACGGCGCGCGGCGTACATCCAGAAGCGCGCGGTCGTCATGGCCGCGGGACGCGCCGCCGCGGGCGCGGGCGGCGGTCATGACGGCGACGAGATGGCTGCCGCGAGCTCCCCGTCCGCCGCGCGATTCGGTCGCGACGACGACGAGGCCCCGCCAGCGCGCGCGTCGAGCGCCAAGTCTCTCGACCTCGCGTCCGTCGCGCTGGGCGCCGCGCTGCACGACGAGATCACCCTCGACTTGTTCGAAACCCTCCGCGCCACGTTCGAGTCCGCGGATCTCGACGGCGGCGGCTCGCTCGACGAGGACGAGTTCGTCGCCGCGTTCGCCGCCGCGCTCGGCGACGGCAGCGAGTCGTCGGGGAACGACGCGCGATTGCGTCAGCTCTTCAACCGCGTCGACGCCAACGCGGACGGCGCCGTGGACTGGGACGAGTTCTCGACGTACGTCCTCCTCGAAGGGCAGGCGGCGCGCGAGCTCCGCGCGCTCGACGCGGTGCGGAAGTACCTCCCGGAGAAGGAGCAGCGCGTTGGCGTCGCGGGGCAATCCGACCCGGAGGCGAAGCACCGAGACGTGGTGACGTCCCTCACCAAGATGACATCGCTGAGAGACACGTACGCGACGACGTCGCACGACGGCACCGTGCGCCTGTGGCAGCTCTCGAGCGACGGCGGGGTGAAGTACGTTAGGAAGGTGGACCTGAGGTCGCGCGCGTATCTGACCGCGGGGTGTCATCTGGACACGAGCGGCAGGCTCGCGGTGGCGTCGCACGACCGCAAGGTGAAAATTCTCGACAAGGGCTGGAAAGTCTGCGGGCAGCTGAGCACGTTTCAGTACGCGCCGCTGTGCATGACGTCCTGGCGCGGCGGCGCGAAGATCGCGCCGGGGCACAAGGACATGGACTGGATCGCCGTGGGCGACGACGGCGGGTACGTGCACGTGTTGCAGGCGATAGACATGACGGACGGGGAGAAGGCGCAGTCAGAGTACAAAGTCCGGTTCGAAAACAAGTGGACGCGGAAGCTCCACGACGACTGGGTGACGTCCGTGCAGTACGTGAAAGAGGACGATGTCATCGTCAGCGGGTCGCTGGACAGGACCGTGAAGCTCGTGGACGTGGACCCGAACGCGTTGGGCGCGCGGACGAGGACGTTGCAAGGGCACAAGGGGGGCGTCAACGCCGTCGCGTGGTCGCCGAGGTTTAAACTGCTTCTCACCGCGTCCGTGGACAAGACCATCTTGCTGTGGAACCCGCTGACGTCCAAGCCCGTGGACGTGTTGTACGGCCACGGCGCGTCCATCTCGCACCTGATGCTCGTCGAGAGCGAGTCGCAGATCATATCGCTGGACGTGGAGAAAAACGTGCGGGTGTGGGATTTCAAGTCGCGCGCGTGCGTGCAGTCGTTCGAGGACAAGACGTCGTACTTCCCAGTCAACGCGATCGGCGCGCTCGGTTTCGACCACGGCACCTCGCGTTTGCTGACCGCGTCGATATCCCCGAAGCTGTGGAAGCTCACGGTCATCGACCGCGCGGCGAGCGTGGGCCACAACCGCCCGGCGGTGGCGGTGTCCGTGAACCCTTCCCCCGGGTTCACCCAAATCGCGAGCGCCGACTCCGGCGGTTGCGTCTGCGTCTGGGACTTCACCGACGGCGAGATCGAGTACCGGTTCACGGACGCGCACGCGGTGGGAGGCGACGCCGACGCGAGGCTGACCGCGATTACGTACGACGCGGCCGGGCGGCGCGTGTGCGTCGGCGCGAGCGACGGCGTGGTGTCGGTCTGGAATCCGTCCAACGGCCACAGGGTGAAACTCTGCGTCCCCGGCGACGGCGCCGCGGAGGTCACGGGTCTCGCGCACATGGGCGAGGGCGACGACGCCTTCGCGTTCAAGCGCGTCGCCGCGGTCGGGTGGGACCACGCGGTGACGTTCTGGGACGACGACGCGCGGGTGCGGGTGAACCCGCGGCGGCGGATGCGCGGCGAAAAGGCGCACGGGGACGCGGACGTGCTGTGCGTCGCCGCGGCGCCGCCGGACGTCATGGCGACCGGAGATTCGCGCGGCGATTTGTTGATATGGAACGTGGAGAACGGCGCGCTGCGGCATAAGCTGCCGGCGCCGCCGCTGCCGAAGAAACTCGACGACGGCCACGCGGCGTCTTTTCATTCGGCGGCGGCGGCGTCGTACGCGCCGGCGTCGGATCGCGCCGCGGAGTCCGTCGTCTTCCTCGGCCGCGACCTCCCGAAGGATAAAGCCACGCCCGCGGTCGTCGCCGCGTCGTACGCGGACGGGCACGCGCGCGTCTGGAACGTCTCCGAGGGGAGGCTCGTCGCGGACTTCCACGCGGGCCACCGCGACGGCGAGAGCGTGATGACCATCGCGGCGGACGCCGATGGCGAAAAAGTCGTCACCGGCGACGCCGTCGGCCGCGTCAAACTGTGGGACTTCTCCCGCATCACGCGCGCCGCGCTCGCGGAGACGTTCGACGCGTTCGGACAAGACGCCGGCTCCCCGAACAAGCACGTCGGGAACCGCCGAGTCATGGGCCGCGACGACGCGATGTGCGTGGGGTACTGGCAAGCGCACGCCGTCGGCGCGTGCGTGAGCGCGTGCCAGTTTTTCCTCGCCCCCGCGGGCGGCGCCCCGGGAGAGACGCGCGGGTTCTTCGTGACGTGCGGTCAGGACGCGGTCGTGAGCGTGTGGACGGACGACGGGCGGCACGTCGGGCGGTTCGGATCGGATCGATGGCGGTTACACGACGAGAGCTCGTGGTTATCGACGGCGCCGCCGTCGGGGGGGGACGTCGTCGCGCCTGCGGAGGAGGAGGCGGAGGCGGAGGAGGAGGCGGAGGCGAAGAAGAAGAAGGCGGAGGTCGTCGCGGAGAAGGCGGCGGCGGAGGTGGGGGGGGAGTTGACGGGGGGAGCGAAAGACGAAGACGCGGCGGCGGCGGCCGAGCCGCCCGCAGCTTCGAAGACCGCGGAGGAAGAGCAGGAGAAGAAACTAATAGAGGAGGAGGAAGAGAAGAAGGAGGAACCCGCTGACGCGACGGACGCCGACGACGACGCGGAGTTCTGTTTCCCCACCCCGACCGGGTACCTCCCCGTGAAGCCCGAGGACGACCGACGGATGTGGACGCGCGACGTCGAAGAGAGCATGGAGAACACCGCGTTTTACCGCGAGTGGATGGAGAAGAACGACCTGGCTGGCAAGATCACGCTGGACGAGCTCAAGGCGCGGCACAAGAAGCTCAGCGCGAGAAAGGCGCCGTGGAGCCGACGCGTGTACCAGCCCCCCGCGCACGCGCACATCAACCACGCGAGCGGACGAGGGCGGCCGTACACGAGCGTGCATCACGTGGTGAGCATATACGACACGGAGTCGCCGCCGAAGCAGCCGGGGACGGAGAAGGGGAAGTTCGCGTACGGCGTCCCGATCGAGACCGATCCGTGGCAAAGTCTCGAGGGAGAGTGACGAGACTGGGGACGGGCGTCGTGTTTGTTGTACCTTTGTAGTCGTGACGTGTGATACCGAAAAATTCAATCCTAGAACGCCCGCCGCGTCCGTCGCGTCACTTCCTCCGTCGGTTCGTCCGCACGAACCTCCGCTCGTTCGGGTTCTTCTTCAGGTTCCCCCCCGACGCCACCTCCAAGAGCTCGCGTTGGCGGTACAGATGCGCGGCGTCCCGCCCGTTCCCCGACCCCCGCGACTTCCCCGCGAAGCTCTCTTCGTTGAACTCGCACGCGAAGACGTCGTCCATCGCCTTGTCCCTCTTCGCCCGCATCCCGATGAGCTGATCCTCCCTCAAGATGGGCTGCTTCGTCGTCCGCCCGCCCTTGGGCGCGGGGAGCGAGTACCGCGTGCCCTTCAGGACGTGCTTGCGTCGGACGCCAAACTGTTCGACGCCGTCGGAGGACACGGTGTGTTCGACTTTTTGAAGGCTCGCGTTGCCGCACTTGGGGCAAAACACGCGCGTCGTCTGACGCGTCACCTCCCCGCACGCGTGGCACCGAAGCACCCACCGCCTGAGCGACGTGATGCGCATCCCGTCCGGGGTGAGGAGCTTGAGGTTCATCTGGAGGATGACGTTTTGCATCGCGTAGTCCGCGGTGACGCACGAGACGGTGGACTCGATCGTCGTCGACGCGCCGTCGGCGTCCTCTTCGTCCTCTTCTTCGTCCTCGTCGTCCTCGTCCTCCGCGCCCTCGGGGACCGCCTCCGGGTTCGACGCGAAGAACGCCGCGGCCTCGTCCGCGCGCGCGTCCGCGGATTCGCAGTCGTCGCCGTCGTCCGCAGATTCGCCATCGTCGCCGTCGTCCGCAGATTCGCCGTCGCCGCCGTCGCCGCCGTCGCCGCCGTCGACCGTCGACACCCCCGCGGCGGCGTCCAGCGCCGCCTCCCTCGCCGCCTCCTCCTCCGCCTCTCTCCTCCGCGCCTCGCGCTTCATCCGCCGAATGCGCGTCGTCCGGCACACGTTCTGCTCCCACCCGTCGCCGTCGTCGCCGTCGTCGCCTTCCTCGCCTTCCTCGCCGCCGCCGCCGCCGTCCGCCGCCGCCGCCGCCTTCTTCGCGGCTTCGGACGCCGCCGCGACGGCGGCTCTCTCGTCCGCCCTCCTGCGCTCCGCGGCGCTCATCGGCACGTCCCTCGCCGCCTCCGCGCGCTTCAGCGCGTCGTCGTCCATCGTCGCGGACGCCATCCGCCCGGCGACCTCGTCCGCGGCGCGCTCCGCCTCCGCGTTCAACGCGTCGAGCTCCGCCCATTCGTCCTCGTCGGGCACGAAGTCCCAGCCCGGCTTCTTCGCGCGCGAGTCGTGCGTCCGCTTCGAGAGCGTCACCGGCGGCGGCTCCGCGCGCAGGTGCGCGACGCCGTGCGTTTCGCGCTCGAGCGCGTACGCGAGCGCGATGACCTTCACGTCCGGCTCGGACAGCGCGCCGAGATCGCCCGTCATGCGCGCGAATCTGCGAACCACCTTGATCGATTCCTCGTCCGGGTCGCGGACGACGAGGTCGAACGGCAGCGTCGCGAGCGCGCGCCGCGCCTGCGCGTCCTTGATCTCGCTCAGCACCTCCGGGATCGTGATCGCCTCCTCGGCGAGGCGCTCCAGCTTGAGGCCTTTGATGAGCGCGTTCGCGTCGACGACCGCCTTGGTCGCGCGCGGTCTGGACGTCGGCGCGGTCGCGTCCGACGCGTCGCGGTCGTCGTCGGGCGCGGCCACCTTGAGCGCGGCGAGGAAGCTCATCCCTCCCGCGGGGGGGGCTTGCGCGACGACGACGACGACGACGACGACGACGCGCGCGTGGGGCGGCGTTCGACGCGCGGTCGGCTGCGGTCGCGCTCTGGCGAGAGCGCGGCGGCGAGTGGGGCGTCTCGGAGAAATGTCGGCGCGTTGAGTGAAATGCGGCGGCGGCGGGCTGCGCGCAGTGGCACCAGTCTGTGCACATCTCTTGCCAGTTTGTCGATCGATGTGCGCGGGAGCGGCGACGACGAGTGAACGCCTCCGTTTACATTAAACCGGCGTGTGCATCACGTGTGCGTGAGCGGTGCGTCAAGCACCGCGCCGTCTAACGGCGCGCGCGGTTCGAGCGGCGGAAGAACGCGTCGCGTCGCGACGGTCCCTCCGCGGCGGACATAATAATACGCGAAAGAAAATCTTGTCGTCGGGGACGCCGCGACGAAGTCCGCGTCTTCCTCCTCGTCACGCGTCGTCCCCCTCCCCTCCACCTCTCTTCCTCTTCGCGGCCCCCCCTCCCGCGACGCTCTTCTCCTTCTCCTTCGCCGCGAGCTCCTGTTGCTCCTTCGCGAGCCTCTGCGCGTAATTCATCAGCTCTCGCTGCGCGCTGTTCAGCATCTCCAGCTGCACGTCCACCGCGTGCGCGGAAATCTCCGCGAGGACGCTCGCCATCGCGCCGTCGATGAACGCCCGCGTCTCCGCGCGTCGGTCCTCGCGCTTCGGCGCCAACGCCGCGGCCGCGAACGCGGCGGCGACCGTCCCCGTCGGGGAGAAGAGCGGCGACCCGAGGTCGTCGGCGGCGTTCACGTCGTCCGCGGGCGCGTCGGCGGCGGAATCGGCCGCCGTCGTCTTCGCCGCGAGAGTCGGCGTCTTTCCGTTCGTCGTCGGCGCCGCCGAAAGAGGCGGCTCCTTCTCCTCGCGCGCCGCGAGCGACGTGCCGTTCGCGGCGGCGATGGAAGCGTGTTTCCATGCCCCGTTCGCGTCGACGCCGTTGCCGCCGACGCTCCCGCGCTCGCGCTTCGACCGCGCGCCTCGGACGACGACGACGGCTTCGGACGCCGGCGCGTCCGAACCCGCCGCCGCCCGCCGCGCGTTCGTCGTCGCCGCGCGCGGTCGCTTCTCGTCGTCGTCCGGCAGCCGCAGAGGAAGCCCGCACGGGAACCCGAGCTCGTCCACCCTGCTCGGACCCTCGAACAGCGCTCGGAGCTCCGCGGTCGTCACCTTCAGACGCTTCAACGACGGCTCGTCCACGGTGTAGTTTGCGTTTTTCGAATTGAGGCCTTTCCTCAGCACGCCCGACACGGCGTCCGCGTCGACGTTCACCCTCCCTTTCGTCGCGAGGTACACGATGCTCGCCATGACCTTCAGCGCGTTGCACTCCCTCGTCGCCTTCCCGGGCGCGAACGTGTCCCCGAACCAGAACATCAGCGCGGCGTTGATGCGGTCGCGGTAGCTCGCGTCCCCGGCTGGTTTCAGATCCGCGGGGAGCTTAAGGTGACGAAACAGAGCCTTCATGTAGCTCTTCAGAAGGCGTCGATGGTCCGCGGCTTTCCTCGAGTTCGACGGCCCGGTCCCTCCCAGAAAGGGCGCGCCCGCACCGCCGCCGCCGACGCCGCCGTCCGAGGCGGATACCGAGCCCGATTTCGCGGCGGCGCCGGCGCCGTTCTTCGCGCGCGGCGTCGACGACGGATTCGGTTTCTTCGAACGCTTCGACTGCGGCGACGCCGGGGTGTTCTTCGCTCTGCTTCCGCCGCCACCGCCGCCGCCGCCCGCGCCGCCGCCGCCCACGCCGTTCTCCGTGACGTCGTCTTGCGTGTTACACAGCCCGCTCAGGGCGTGAATCGCGTCTTCTTCGAACGCGTCCAGACGGTTCTCGTGCTCCACGCCGACGTTTGTCAACGCATCGGCGCCGTCGTCGCGCGACGGAGGCGGCGAGACCTCCTTGGCACCCGCGGCGTTCGTCGCCGCCGCCCTCGTCGCGTCCTCGCTCTCGGACTCTCGCAGCCGCGCGATGAAATTTTTCGCGCCCGCGTGCGTCGGGTTCGGCGCGGTCGCGGACCGCGCGCGCTTCGGCGTCGGCGAAGTCGGCGTCGTCAACGCCGGCGCGTCGCCGTGCGCATTGTGCGCGAATTGCGAGGGATGCGGAGCAGGCGCGTTCGCGTTGGCGTTCGAACCCGCGTTTTCCGCGTCGCCGTCGGACTCTGAGGTCCCACCGCCCTTGCTAGACATCATCTGCGTCAACTCGAGCGACATCGCCGCCAATGCCACGGCGAGTCGCCGTCCGCGGCTCGCCGAACGCTGCGGCGAGCGGTGACGCGGCTCGCGCTCGCGGAATCGGCAGAGGGTCGCTCGCTTCGACGATTCGCGCGCGGTGCGTCGTCGGCGTCGCGCTTCCGACCGCGCGCGCGCTCGAGGCGAGAGCTCGTACCTTATTACGAAACCTCCGCGGCTCGCGCGCGCGCGTTCTCTCCCTCGCTCGCTCGCGGCGCCGCCGAAAGTGCCGCGGAAGTGCCGGCGGCGAGAATTGTTGGCACTAAACTCGTTGGCACACGAGGATAAAATGACGCGCGTGGATAAAACGTACGGCGGCGGCGGCGGCGGCGGCGGCGGCGACGCGCGAACGCGAGCTCGACGCTCGAACGCGAGAACGAGCGTCACGACGCCGACGCTCGAGCGCACAAAATAAACAGAGGACGCCTTCGGTTATCGTCACAACGTCGACCACCGCGTCGCGCTCTCTCTCTCTCTCCCCCTCTCGACTCGCGCTCGATGCTTGACCGTCGAGTCAGAGTCAATCCCCGAGCTGGATCCCCGCCTGGATCTGACCCCACCCGATCAACCGCCAGTGCTTCTCCACCCGCCTCGACAGCGCCACCTTCTCGCCCTCCTTCGTGCACACCGGCGACGTGAGCTGCAGCTTCGCGAGATCGCTCTTCACCGCGACGACGCGCGCGCCCGTGCACATCGACCCGATGTTCAGCATGAGCACCTCCGCCTTGGAGAGCTTCGCAACCTTCCCTTGCTTCTCGCTCCCTTGCGTCCGCACGCCGAGCAGCCGCCGAAGGAGGAAGAAGTTCACCTCCAGCTCCGTGAACACCTGCGGGAGCTTCCCGACCTCGCCGAGGACTTGCCCGACGAGGCGATCCGCGCGCGTCAGCGTGGGGTCCACCGTCGTGCCGACGCCGATGAGGCCTCCGGGCACGGCGTACCGCAGCTGGTTCTGCTCCGCGAACAGCGAGACGATCCGCGAAGAGATGCTCCGGCACTTGATCTTCCCCTCCGCGTCCTTGGACACGATCCCCGGGCGGACTTCGATCTCCTGGCCAACCTTGAGGACGCCCTGGAGGATCGACCCGCCCGCGACGCCGCCCTGCACGTCGTCCACCTCCGCGCCCGGCTTGTTCACGTCGAACGACCGGATCACGATCATGTTCGCCGGGGACGTGAAGTCGCGCTTCGGCACCGGGATCTTCTTGCAGATGTACTCGCACACGACGTCGATGTTGTACTTGAGCTGCGCGGAGATGGGGATGACGGGCGCGCCGTCCGCGATGGTGCCTTGGATGAATTTACAGATGGCGTCGTACTGGTTCGCCGCCGCGTTCTCCTGCACCAGGTCGATCTTGTTCTGAAGGATGATGATGTGCTCCAACCGCATGATCTCCACCGCGGCGAGGTGCTCCGACGTCTGCGGCTGCGGGCACGACTCGTTCCCCGCGACGAGCAACAGCGCGCCGTCCATCACCGCGGCGCCGTTGAGCATCGTCGCCATGAGGATATCGTGCCCCGGGCAGTCCACGAAGGAGACGTGCCGCACGAGCTTCATCTTCTTGTCCTCGAAACCGGGGACCAAACAGTCGGGCGCGTCCGGGCACGTGCTGCCGTACGCGCGGTAGCACGCGGGGCGAGGGCAGAGGTCGTCCTCGCACTTGTAGATCTTGGCGTTAGCGTACCCTAGCTTGATCGTGATGTTGCGCTCGAGCTCGTTCTTGAAGCGGACCGTCTGCACGCCTGAGATGGCTTTGACGACCGTGGACTTGCCGTGCGCGACGTGCCCGATCGTGCCTGCGATCGATCAGGGCGGAGGGTGGGTGGGGCGTGGGGGAGCGATGGCGCGCGTCCGTCAGCGGGGAGCCTGGCGCGGTGGAGGGAGAGAAGAAGCGCGCGTCGCGCGACGGATCGAACGACGAACGATGATAGATGATCGGCTCTTTAACCCTAAGACCCTCTTCGCGCGCGATCGGTCGATCGTTCGAGGCGAGGCGAGCGATCGCGGGGACGCACCGATGTTGATCGTCGCCTGGCGCGAGATGACCTCCGGGGAGAGCGGCGTCAGCGTGCTCGCGTCGAGCGTCTCCGCGTCCTGCACGGAGAGCCCGTCGTCGCCGACGACGTAGCCCATGGCGAGCGGAGTCTCGACGCGCGGAGACGGCGACTTTTTAGCTCTCGGACAATAATGAACGCGCGGAGGCTGTCTCGAGCCCTCCCCGCCGCCGCGATCGCGCGCTCGCGGACGGAAGTTCGCCGGTACCGACGACCGCGTGTGTTCGCGCGCGTGAGCGAGCGCGAGTCACCGACGACGCGGACGACCGCGCGAGGTTGTGGACGCGTCCGCGGAGGGAGAGGGCGGCGACGAGCCGCCGGCGGAGAACAAACAGGGCGGTGGCGCGTGGCGCGCTCTGGTAGTCAGAAGCGAGCGTTTCCCGTTGCGCGTCACCGCTCTCGTCCTCGGGTGCAGTGATTGACCGCGCGGCGCCGGAGCGGCGCACGCTCGACGCTCGACGCTCGACGCTCGACGCTCGCGAGGCGATCCCGTCGCCGTCGCGCGCGATCGTTCGCGGCACGCGCGCGCGTCGAGACCGCGTCGCGCGTCGCCGGGGTCGCGCCGCCTGTCGCGGCGGGAGCGTCGATCCTTTGAACGCGCCGAGAAAAAAGCCGTTAAGCGCGCGCGGCGGGCGCGCGACGCAGATCCGCGACGATGCAACAGTCGCCGTTCACGCCGTTCACGGCGAAGGACGAGTGCATGGCGACGCCCGCGCCGCGCGGGACGACGCGCGAGACCCCGAGCGCGACGTCGATGCGGACGCCGTCCGTGTTCGCGACGCCCGCGTGCGGCCGACTCGCGGTGACGCCGCAACCGCGGTCGTTTCATCATCATCAACAACATCATTCGAAGGCGTTCGCGATGGGCCCGCCGCCGCCGCACGGCGTCGGCGGGAGCGCGAACGCGGACTGGCACGCGCAGTGGCACACGCCGATGCCCGCCGACGCGGCCTTCGCGCCGGCGATGCCGCCGAGCGCGGGGCGCGTCGTCGCGGCGCGGATACCGACGCACGACGGTCGAGCGCCGAGGCGAGGCGCGCAGCCGAGAGCCGCTGCGGGCGAGGGCGCCGGAGCGCACGCCGCGGGGGGTCCCTTACGGTCGATCGACGAGGACGCGAAAATGAACGACGACGCGGCGTCGTCGCCGACGAAACGCCAGCTGTTCGATGAGCTGGTCATGCGCCGCCGCGACGAACAGGAGTGCTCGGACGACGACGACGACGACGGCGGCGCGAGAGGACGACGGCGCGGCGGCGGCCGCGCGGAGCCGGCGAACGTCCCGCCGCCGCCGCCGCAGAAACGACGCGCGTCGCGGCCGCTGCCGCCGCCGTTCGGGCGTCTTCACGACGACGACGATTACGACTCGGAGGAGGAGGAGGAAGACGGCGTGTCCCCGGACTCGGTGCTGACGTGCTGCGATGGAAAGGCGGCGACGGCGACGAAGGCGACTCCTCCGAGCCGGTCCCCGTACAAAGCCGCGCGCGGGATGCACATCGCGATGAACAGCCCGGGGAAGCAGAAGCGCATGGAGGAGGAGATCGCGCGGATGCACCGCGCGACGCAGCGAAGAGCCGCGAGGGAGAGTTTCGGGATCAACAACACCAACAATTCGACGAGGTTCACGCGCGCGGCGGGACCGCAGCCGGCGGCGGCGGCTTCCGCGGCGGCGATCATCCCTTCCCCCGTTTCCGACGCGGTTCCGACGCGGAGACCCGCGCACCAGGACGCGGAGATGATGGACGTCTCATCAGCCGTGAGCGCTGCGACCCCGAGGGTGCGCGAGGGCGACCCGGACGTCCCGAACAAGCCCGCGGTGAGTCGCACCGCGAGCCGCGTCGAGGTGATGTTGCGCGAGCCCCGGGGGAGCCCCGGAGAGATGGGCGTCGCCGCGAAGCTCGAGCTTCGGTTCGCGACGTTGGGCGTGAGCGTCGGCGGCGGCGATGGCGGGGGCGAGGGCGGCGGGGAGGGGGCGGGGTGCGTCACTTTCGGCGCGAGGCGGGCGTTTTCGTTCACGACGCCGCCGAGGGTGCGGAAAACGCGGGAGGGGACGACGGGGGACGAGGACGACGACGCGCGAGGCCGCGGGTGCCGAAAGTGATGACCGAGGGCGCCGCGCCGCCGACGCGACGACGACGACGACGACGATTTCGTGAATTAAGTCCGGGTACTAACTACAATATTTCGATTCACGCCGCTCGCTTCGCTTCGCGTCACGCGTCGTCGTCTGTGCCTTCGCACGACGAGTCGTCCCCCGGGAGGTCGTTGTCCTCGATGTCTTCCCTGAACTCGTCGCACATCCGCACGTACGCCTCGAGGTGCTCCGCGCGGAACGCGTCGTAGTCCCAGTCCCCGCGCAGCTCGTGCCGCTTGTCGCTCGTGTACACGTACGCCTGGACGACGCGCTCGTCCGAGTACGCGTCCTCGTCGCTCAGCGCGTTCAGCGCCGCGGCGAACGCGTCGTCGTCGACGTCGTCGTCGCCTCGTCCCGGTCCCGGTCCTCCTCCTCCTCCTCCTCCTCCTCCCGCGCGTCCGCCGTCCGCGAACGTCACGTCCACGCGCGTTAGCACGTACGCCTCGTCCTCGAACCAGTCCAGCACCGCGAGCTCGCGTCGCGTCATCCCGTGCAGGACCTCGCCGTCGACGACGTCGTTAATCGTCGTCTCGTCCGCGAGCACGGCGGGGTAGACGCGGTCGACGATGGCGAAGCGGCGGTATCCGCGCAGCGTCGCGGGGCGTCGCGGCGGGACGCGCCCGAGGAGCGAGCTCAGCACCTCCGGGGACATCAGCGAGCCGTACACGAACCGCGACATCGATTCACGGCGTCCGTCGCCGCGTTGGCGGCGGCGCGCGGCGGCGGCGGCGTGACAGTGGCGGACTTCCTCGGATCGCGCGCGGCTCTCGTCGCGTCCACGGGATCGCATGGTTTCATAATTCGAAGCGCGGGGACACGGCGGGATCTGGCGCGGCCGCCGCCCGCCTTCGTCTCTCCGTCATGGGGTGGCAACGCCCCGGCACCGCGGGCGCCGCGCGCAGGGCGACAAAGGCGGACGACGACGGCCTCACCCCGGAGGAGCGCATGGCCGCCGCGATCGAAGACGCGAAGGCGAACGCCGCGCGTCGCGTCGCGGGGATCTTCGCCGAGAGCCAACTCCCGGGGCACGAGCCGCGGCCTGAGTGCAACTGGGGGGAGCGGTGGGAGATCGAGGAGGCGCTCGCGACGGTGCCCGCGAGCAAAGGCGGCGCGGCGGCGGCGGCGGCGATGGGGATGTCGCACCCGGAGGCGAACGGCGCGGTTCGAGGATCGAGCCGCGAGGGGGGCGCCGCGGACGACGACGACGACGACGTGAAGGCGCTCCCACCCGCGGAGCTCCCCGCGTCCGAGCGCGGGTTCCACGACGACCGCGACGACGACGCGGCCGACGACGCCGACTTCGAGGCGCGCGCGAAGTGGCTGCGCCCCGGCGGGGACTGGATCCAAGCCTGGCACGACGAGTCCGGGACGTTTTACTACCATCACACGCTCACGCGCGAGACGACGTGGGAACGGCCGCGCGGCGTCCCCATCGAGCTCGACGCGAACGCGGCGGCGAAGGTCAAGGAGAGAGAGAAGAAGGAAGAGGCGAAGCGCGTCGCGACCGACCCCATGGCGGCCGCGAAGGCAGCCTTCGAGAAGTACATGCGCGCGGCGAGAGGCGAGCCGGAGCCCGAGCCCGAGCCCGAGCCCGAGCCCGAGCCGGCGAAGGACCCGATGCTCGCCGCGAAGGAGGCGTACGCGAAGTACATCCGGCAGCAGATGGCCGCCGCGGTCGCCGCGACGACCGTGGGGCTTGACGGCGGCGGCGACGTGCCTTTCGGCGGCGGCGGCGAGGACGACGCGGACGCGGACGCCGAAGCCGGCGTCGTCGCGAGGAGCGCGGCGGCGGCGGCGACGGCGAGGGACGACGCCGCCGGCGACGCTGCGGCGACGGACGCGACGACTGGGAAGAAACTGACGCTGCGGCAGCGCGCCGCCGTCGCCGCGAACGCGATGCAGACGCAGCTCTGGGCGCTGCAGGACGCGCGATTAAGGCGCGACGCGGAGAGGGCGGGGCGACCGATGCCGACCGGCGCGCGCTTCGAGGGCACCGCGGGGGTGTGGGCGGAGAGGCGCGCGCGGCGAGACGCGCTCTCGGAGACGGCGGCGACGAACGCAGCGACGGCGACGCGAGGGACGCTCGGAGGAGAGGAAGAAGAAGAGGGCGGCGGCGCTATCGGCGCGGAGACGACGACGACGTCGGAGTGGGCGAGGGCGGCGATGGAGGGCATCGCCGCGGCGGAGCGCGGCGTGGACGTCGTCGGCGGGTACGCCGCCGCCTCCGCCGTCGCGGTCGCGGCGGATCAGACGAGCGCCGACGCGCGCGACGCGCGGACGTGGCACTACGAGGACGACTCGGGTCAGTGGCAGGGCCCGTTTGCGACGTCGCAGCTGCGGGCGTGGCGCGCGGCGCTGCCGATGGAGCTCCGCGTCGTCGGCGGCGAGGGAGGGGAGGCGAATCGCGCGACAACGACGACGACGACGACGACGACGCTCGCGGCGGTTCTCGGGGACGACGAGCTGGTCTCCCGCGCCGCCGCGCTGGACGTGCGCCTGCCGCCGCGCGCGACGGCGACGCAGGCGGAGGCGGCGATATCGACGGTGTTGTCCATGCGCGCGAGCCTCGCGTGCGACGGCGGCGCGGCGGGCGCGGCGGGAACGGCGGCGGTCGCGGAGGCGCCGGCGTCCGCCGAACCCCCGGGGCTCTCCGCGCCCGCCGACCAGTCATCTCGACAGATGGCCGCCGCGCTGATCGCGAACCTCCCCGCGTCGCAGCGCGACGCGGTCCTGTCCGGCGGCGTCGACCCGGCGGACATGGCGCGAGCGCTGCTGGACAAGATGCAGGCCCAGCGTCACGCGGTTTCGCTCGGGATCGACGGCGACTGGGCCGGGGACGGGTACGAGTCCAAGGCGACGTACAACAAGCTCACCGGGCACCTCACCGCGGGACCGAGCACGGTGTTCGGGAGAGGGCCGGGCCGGAGCGTCTACGCGGGGACGCCGCTGGATCATCACATGGACGTGAACCAGCTCGAGGCGGCCATGTGCGCGATGAAGCGGCGGAGGGAGAAGGCGAAAAACACGAAGCTCACGCGGGAGGAGGTGGAGCGTCTGAAGCAGAGGAAGGCGGACGTGAAGAAGAAGATGTTCAAGCAGAACAACAGGTGGCTGTTCGACGAGGACGCCCCGGGTTGACGCCTTTTGTTTGTTTTATCATCGATCGTACAGTGATGGAAGTTTATACCTCACTAGTAGTTATTTTTCCCCCCCACACGCCCTCGTCTCCTCATCAGTAGCAGCCTATCCCCGCGAGCTTCGCCATCGCCTCCGGCGCTCTGATCTTCTCCATGACGTTCGGCGGCAAGTTCACGAACATCTCGACGCCGTCCTCTCCCGCCTCGCGCGTCCCTCTCTTCGGCCGCGAGCACTGGATCTGCACGATGTCGTTCAACTCCGGCGGCAGCGCGAGCTCCGGGCGCCCCGTCCCGAAGTCGAGCTCGTAGAGCTTGAGGTAGATGGTCGTCAGGTTGTTGCACCACACGCACCGCCCGCGCATGAACGCGTCGATGTCGAAATCGTACGCGGAGACGCCGGCGCGAAACGTCGCCTCCGTGAGCTTCAGAAACTTCTCTCTCCGCATCAGCGCCCGCCGCAGCCCCGGCCGCAGCGCGTCCCTCACGCCGGCGAGGTCGTCCGACGCGAACGCGCCCACCTCGAGCGCGCCCGTCTTCACCCCCACGGACGCGTTCCCGAAGTACATCTCCGGCAGACCGCGTTTGCCCCCGCGACCGGACACCACGGTGACGTGCTCGAGCACGTCGCCGATCGCCGCGCCGCCGTCCGCGCCGACGATCTGCGACAGCTGGAGCCACGCGTGCGCGGACAGGGCCTCGTTCGCGGTGACGCCGTCGCCGCCCGCGGCGGCGCGGATGGCGTCCAGCTCGGCGCGTCGCACCTGTCGGGGTGGAGTTGAAAGGCGTCAGAAGCGGAGTTGAAAGACGTCGAGGGCGGGGATTGAAAGCGAGGGACCCTGGGCGGAGAGACACGCCGGGAAAAGTCCTTAAGGATCGGCGTTCACCACGCTGACAGGGTCGTATGGGAACCAGTGTGCGCACCGGGATCATGACGCGGTTGCCGGGTGGAAAACGCAGAAAGTCCGGCACGAGCGTCCGACCGGCGACGACGGCTTTCCCGAGCATCATCACCGGGTCTCTGCTCTCCCACTTCTCCTCCGCGAGCATGTCGAGCACCTCATCGCGCGTGATGTCGCGGTCCAGCGCGGGCAGCAGCGCGCGGTCGAACACCGGGTCCCCGAGCGGGTGCGCTCTCCCCGCGGCGCATAAACTCCACGCCACGAGAAACTCCACGAACCCCTGCCCGTCGCTCACCGCGTGCGACATGCACACCCCCAGCGCGCTTCCACCGTTCCGAAGCTGCGTCACCTTGGCGGTGAACACCGGCGCGCCGCCGAGCATGACGTCGATCCACGGCTCGTAGTCCAGAAACGCCCTAGATTCGGCGGCGAAATCGCCCGGGAGCGCGTCAAAGTCGAGCTCCGATCGCACCACCCGCAGCGGCACGCCGTCGTTCGTGAGCCGCACCCCTTTCCTCGACGCGTCGACGTCGGAGAGGTCCAAGCGCCCGGCGAGGAGCGGGTACGCCGCGAGCGCGTCGCGCAGCGCGCGCTCGAGGACGCCGACGTCGAGCGTGTCGCGGTAGTACATCACAGCTTGCATCACGAACGGCACCTCGCCGACGTCGTAGCCGCTCAGCGGGATCAGAGGCGCGAGCTCGAGCGGGAGGCGCGCGTCCGCGTCCGGGACGCGGACGTCGATCGCGTCGAGGACGGTCCCGGCCGCGTCCGCGCCGTCCATGAATCGGCGCGCGGGGACCATGAGCGCCCTGGCGACGCCGCGCGCGACGGGGATCTCGATGAGCTTCGTGAAGGCGCCCGCGGCGCGGACGAGGAGGGTTCCGCGAGACTGATGAGAACGCTTCCCATGCGACCCCGCACGCGTGGTGAACGCCGTTTTCGAGCGGAGCGGGAGCGACGACGCGAGCGCGAGCGGCGCGGCGGGACCGCCCATCGCGCCCGGCGCCGCGCGATCGCGCCGTGTTGTGATGACGCTGACGTGTTTCGTTTCGTCGGTTTCGTGACTCGTCTAGCTCTACAGTCTAACAGTATCTCCTTCAGATGCTCTACTAAACTATCGCGACGCCGCGTCCTCGACTACCGCGCGCGCGTGCCAACGCGCTCCGTCACGCGATGTCCCGCACGGAGACGTTCACGCGCGTCTCCGCCGCCCACCGCGCCACGAGCGGCTCCTCCGGCCAGCACGCCGGATCCGACACCTCCCGCGGCGCGCCCAAAATTTCCACCCCTGCGCCGTCACGCGTCCCCTCCGCGCGCGCGAATATCCTCGGCACGCCGTGGTACCTCCGCCGGCTCTCCCCGGCGAGCACCACCGCGTCGCCTGACCGAAGCAGCACCGCCGTCGGCGCCGTCTCCCGCGTCTCGCCGCCGAGGAGAAAGATCGCGGCGCACCCGAGAGAGAGGGACACGATCGGCTTCGCGAGGTCGGCGAGGTCGTTCCATACCAAGCGAACGTCGGGGTGGAGTTCATAGGCGTCAGAAGCGGAGTTGAAAGGCGTTGAGGTTGGGGATTGAACGCGAGGGACCCTGGGCGGAGAGAGACGACGGCGAAAGTCCTTAAGAAACGGCGTTCACCACGCCGACGGGGTCGTATGGGAACCAGTGTGAAGGAGAACGCGCCTTCGCGAGGTCGCGCTCGGCGTCGTCGACGTGCCCGGCGAGCGCGTCGCCGGAGCGGTAGTAGTTCACGAGCCCGGCGTCGCCCGCGAACGCGGGGTGCCCCGCGAGGCGCGCGAGCTCTCGGCATCGCGTCAGCACGAAGTCCGGCGCGTCGCGGCGCGGCGCGGAGAGGTCGTATCGACGCGCGGTCCAGTCGTACGGCGCGCCGACGGTGGCCCAACGCAGCTTCCGCAGTAGATGCGACGCGGATGTCGCGCATCGCGGGTCGCCCTTCGTCGGCGGCGGGTCTAACGTCTCCCACGCGTCCGTTTCTTTTTCCATTCCCGCGCTTCCCTCGATTCCCTCGCTTCTTCCTTCGCGCGCCTCCCGGTCGCGCAGCCAGCGGTCGCCGGTCGCCGCCGCGTCCCACAGACCCGAGAAGCTCCCGCGCGCGGCGCCGTGGTTCGTCCTCGCGGGGGGCTCGTGCATCGTCGTCGCCGCCGCTCGCAGCCACTCGCGCTGGGCGTCGAGGTCGAGCGCGTTCGGGACGAGGACGCACCCCGGGTGCGTCTCCGGCATCGTGAAGTACTCGGTGACGCCGTCGTCGTCGCTCACGCGTCGGACGAGCGCGGAGGAGGAGGAGGCGTCGCGGAGGTCGACGACGTCGTCGAGGTCGACCGGTCTGGTCACGAGCCGCGCGAGCCTGCCGCGGCGGCGACCTTTCGCGTCCGTGCGGAACGTCTGCTCGCGGTGGAGCTTGTACCTGCGCGCGACGGAGGAGGAGGAGGAGGAGGAGGAGGAGGCGCGGAGGGCGCGGGCGAGATGACAGGTGATGAGACGTGGTGATGACCGCGAGATGCGTCGTCGTCGCGTCGGACGGAGGGAGGGCGCGGACGCGACGCGACGCGACGCGACGCGACGCGACGCGACGAGACGAGACGAGACGAGAAACGACGCGAGGCGCGGCGCGGCGCGCACTTCTTCTCCGCGATGCGGAACGCGGTCCGGTGCCCGTCATCGTCCGCGTCGTCCGCGGCGTACATCGGAGACGCCCCGCGGACGGACGCGCGGGGACGACTGCGACCTCGTCCGAGGTCGGCACGTTCGAGAAAACAAATTGATTCAGTTCCAAAACTCGACGACGCGCCGCGGCGTCCCGGACGACCCGTCCGCCGCCATGCCGCACGACGTCGGAAGCGTCGAGGCGTTCACGCTCCGCAGCGGCCGCGCGATGCCCGCGCTGTCGCTCGGGACGTGGAAGATGCGCCCCGAGGACACGACGGACGCGGTGACGCGCGCGATCGCCGCGGGCTACCGCGCGATCGACTGCGCGCCGGTGTACGGCAACGAGAAGGAGGTCGGCGCCGCCATCGCCGCGTGCGTGGGGGGCGACGCGAAGACGCCGCTCGCGGGGGTCCCGCTGACGCGCGACGACCTGTTCATAACGTCCAAGATCATGACGCACGATCTACCTCCGGAGGCGTTCGAGGCGCGCGTCCGAGAGACGCTGGACGATCTCGGGATCGACGCGCTCGACCTCCTCCTCCTGCAGTGGCCGCACCCGCAGCTCGCGTCCATCGCGGAGCAGTGGACCGAGCTCGAGCGCCTCGTCGACGCGGGGTTGACGCGTCACATCGGCGTGAGCAACTTCAGCGTCAAGAAGCTCGCGACGCTGATGGACGGCGGCGAGGACGTCTCCGGCGGAGAGGACGTCTTCGTGTTCGGAGGGACGCGGATCCCGCCCGCGGTGAATCAGGCGCGTTCTATCTCACACCGGTCCCCATACGACCGCGTCGGCGTGGTGAACGCCGTTCCTTAAGGACTTTGCCCGGCGGTCGTTTTTCTCCGCCTACCCCTCGCTTTCAATCCCCGCCCGCGACGCCTTTCAACTCCGCTTCTGACGCCTTTCAACTCCACCCCGACGTTCGCTCGTATGGACAATTACCCTCAGATCGAGTGCGGCGCGCACTTCCGCAACGACGCGCTGCTTCAGTACTGCAAGTCGCGGGGCGTGCAGGTCATGGCGTACGGATGCCTGGGCAGCGGCGATCAGTTCTCCGAGCTCGGCCCCATGAGGCGAAAACGCTCGGGGCCGGCGCCGCTGACGCATCCGATCGCGCGCCGGCACGACGACGGCGATCCGCTCGACCCGGGCCCCGCCGCCGCGGTGTTGCGTTGGCTCATCGAGAGAGGCGTCGCGTGCGTCGCGAAGGCGACGACGGAGGAGCACCAGCTGGAGTGTCTGCGCGCGTGCGTCGCGGGGGTCTACCCGCCGGAGTGGATCGACGGGTTGAAGGCGTTCGGGTCGTACGAGGAGCAGTACAGGCTGCAGCACGGCGCGTTTCACACCGGCCCCGGGAAGCCGTGGAAGACTCTGGAGGATCTGTGGGACGAGGACGTGTCGTACATGGAGGGGAGGAACTTCGAGACGCCGGCAGGGTTCGCGCTGCGCGCGGATCCGCCGAAGTACGCGCGCGCGGCGCTGGAGCCGTTGCCGGGGCCCGAGATGGGGACGGAGGAAGAGGAGGAGGAGGAGTAGTGTCATCGTCGCTTTATTGTGCCACGTGTAAAAGAAAATGGCGCGAGGGCAAAAACTGTAGAAAATCTCGGAAGGTTCGACGCCGCACCCCCCGTCATCACAACGCGCCGCGCGACGACCAGACATGACGACGGTGACGAGCGACGTGTCCGCGCGCACGAGCGCGACGGACGCGCAGCTCGAGGACGTGCGAAGAGCGCGCCGGAGACTGTGGGAGTCGTCCGAGCGCGCGAGCGACGCGGCCTCGCGCGAGATGTTTCGTCGGACGCATCATTCCGACGAGGACGACGACGAGGAAGACGCGCGCGGGCGAAATCTGACGACGGACGACGCGGCGCGTCCCGCGTCGTCGCCGACGCCGGAGACGACGAGCTCGCGAGGAGGAGGAGGCGACCGCGGGTTCTTGTACTCCGCCGCGCTCGGCGCGGGTCTCCTCGGGCACCACACCGCGAGCGCGTTCCGAAGCATCGCGCGCGCGCTCTCCGAGGCGTCGCGCGTCGAGCCCGAGCCCTCGACGCAGGTGGAACGAGACGAGGCGTACGCGCGACGGCTGCACGCGCGGTACCAGCGCGAGCTCGCCGCGGAGGCGAGGAACGCCGCGCGAATGGGCGAGTCGAGAGCCGACAGATACCCCACGGGTTCGGCCGCGAGGCGGCGCAGAACCGCCGTCGCGGACGCCGGCGGCGGCGGCGGCGGCGGCGGCGGCGCGACGTTTTCTTTGAACACTCCGTTCGGCTCCTTCTCGCTGAGAGTCGGCGGCGGCGGCGCGACCGGCCTCGGTCACCCGGACGAGCTCGCGTCGTTCTTAGGGCAGCACATGGAGCAGCGCGCGCGCGCGTCCGGCGCGGGCGCGGGCGCCGGGGAGTTTTTCCGAACCTTCTTCGACGTCGACGGCGGCGGCGGCGGCGGCGACGAGTTTGAGTTTTCGCGCGCGCGCGGCGACGGCTTCACGTTTGAGAGTCTCAGCGCGCTCGCGGAGGAGCTCGGCGTGGGCGGGACCCCGGGCGTGGTGCGGGAGACGCTGGACACGTTCCCGACGCACGCGCACAGCTGTGAGAGGCGCGCGGCGAGAGAGAAGGAGAAGGGCGAGGGCGAGGGCGAAGAAGAGAGCGGACGGATGAACGACGACGCGGCGACGGCGAGCGGCGGCGGCGGCGACGACGACGCCGAGGAGTCGACCACGTGCCCGGTGTGCATGGCCGACGTCGAGGACGGTGACGTGCTGCGGACGCTTCCGTGCCTTCACGCGTACCACGCCGCGTGCATCGATCGGTGGTTGGAAGCGCACAAGACGTGCCCGGTGTGTAAGTTTGACGTCACCAGCGGGGTCAGGCCGCACCTAGACTAGTGCCGCGCAGTGCGCGCGAGTGCGGCAACGACGACGACGATGCGAGAGGCCGCGGGCTTTTATTTCATCACAGTTCGAAACGTGATCGATCCTCATCTCCTCGCGCGCCCACCGCCCCCACCGCGTCAGTATCGATCGCGCACCGCGCGCGCGAACGCTTCACGTCGTCGTCGCTCGCCATGCGCGCGCTGTCGTTCGCCGCGCGCGGACGCGACGCGCCTCCCTCCCCGCGAGGCGACGCGCCTCGCGTTCAAACGCGAGGAGAAATAAAAACGAGCCGCGGCGGTCTCGCCGCCGCGCGAGGGTTAACATCATCGTCCTCCGCCCTCCTCCTCCTCCTCTCCCTCCTCCTCCTCCTCGCGGCGCCCGCGCCCGCGCGCGCGCTCGCGCCGCCCGCGAACGCGTACGTGCTTCAGACCGTCAGCGCGCACGACGTCGTCGTGTTCTCCAAGTCGTACTGCCCGCGCTCGAGGGGCGTCATCAAGGTGCTCCTCGCGAACGGCGCGCGCGATCCCTTCGTCGTGGACGTCGACCGCGACGAGACGCACGGGATGCACGGCGTCGTCGACGCGCTGTCGCTGCTGTACGGCGACAAGAGCATCCCGCAGGTGTTCGTGAAGGGGCAGAGGATCGGCGGGAACGACGAGTTCTTGAGCGCGAACGCGACGGGGGAGCTGCGGCGACTCGTCGGCGGCGCCGCCGCCGCGGCGGCGGCGGCGGCGGCGCGGCGCGAGCTGTCGTCGGCGTCGGCGTCCGCCGGTCGACCGACGAAGACCGTCCCGAAGGCGAAGCCGGTCGCGGGCGGCGACGACCCCGCGCCGACGCCGGACCGCGCCGCGCTCGCCGCCGCGGAGAAGGCGAAGCTCGAGGCGGCGGAGAGAGAGAAGACCCGGGCCGACGAGAGGGCGGCGAAGCGGAAGAAGGCTGCGGAGGAGAAGGCGAAGTCGGACGCGGCGGCGGCTGAGAAGGCGAGGGCGGCAGAGAAGGCGAAGGCGGAGGAAGCCGCGGCGGCGGAGAAAGCGGCCGCCGCGGAAAAGGCCGCCGCGGAAAAGGCCGCCGCGGACAAAGCCGCCGCCGAAAAGGCCGCCGCCGAAAAGGCCGCCGCCGAAAAGGCTGCCGCGGACAAAGCCGCCGCGGAGAAGGCCAAAGCGGAAAAGAAGGCGAAGAAATCATCCGCGGACGAGAAGCCAAAGCCGGGCGGCGCGGACTCGAAGAAGAAGCCAGAGGCGAAAGCCGCCCCGGAGCCGGACGCGAAGAAACCCAAACCCGCGGCGGCGACGGAGAAGAAAGAAGAGAAGAAGGAGGAGACGCGCTGGGAGCGGCTCCGTCGACTGCGCGAGGAAGCGAGGCAGGAGTCCGAAGGGACCGCCGCCGCGACCAAGATGAAGTGAAGAGCTCAGTCGTTTCGTCGTCGTCGCGTCGTGATCATCAATCTTTCCTATGACGCGTCGCCTCGCCCGCCGGGGGACGGGGCGGCTCTGAACAACCCGCTCACACGTCTCCCCGCGGCCGCGAACCACCCCGGCACGTGCCGTCGCTTACTCTGCCACCTCTGCTTCCCCGTCGCGGGGAGCGACGACGGCGACGACGCGGCCTGACCGAGCCTCTCCCACGCGGCGTCCGCGGCGTCGCGCGCGCGCTTCCCTCGTCCGCGTCCGTCGCGTCGCGCCATCTTCAACACGTCCACCGCGAACGCCGCGGCGAGCGCGTCGAGCTCGTCCTCGGACGCGTCTCCCGGCGGCGCGTCGTCGTCGTCGTCGTCGTCCGGCTCCGACGCGGTGTCCCCGCCGACGTCGTCGCGCTCCCACGCGCTCGCCGCCGGGCGTTCGTACCCGTTCACCGCGCGCGAGAGCGCGAGCCCTTTTCCGCCGCCGCCGGGGCCGGGACCGAGCGCGCGCGCGTCGTCGTCGTCGTTCGCCGCGTTTCGGTGGTCGAACGCGCGGAGGATCGCGTGCCCGGCGCCGCCGAGGACGCGCGGCTGAGCCGTCGCGAGCCTCGCCGCGGCGACCGCCGCCGCGGACGCCGCCGCGACGTCGCGAGGCGCCGCGACCCGCGCGCCCTCGCCGCCCTCGCCGCCGCCGCCGCCGCCGCCGCGGCACCACCGCGCGAAGTGCGCGCCGACGTCTATGCACGGCGCGTCCGGGTCCCGCGGCGGCCGCGTGTTCCCGACGACCGCGATCGGTCGCAACGCCTTCACGAACGCCTCGAGCTCCCCGAACGGCGCGTGCAGCGAGTACGGCACGGAGCGCAACGCCGGCCCGTCGTCGTCGACGTCGCCCCCCGTCCCGCCGCCGCCGCCGCCGCCGCCGCCGCCGCCGCCGCCGCCCGCGGACGCCCACGGCGCGGCGGCCCACCCCGTCGGAAGCACCCCCACGATCGGCGACGCCGAGTGCCGCTGCAAGTGCGCGAGTTTCGCGCGCGTGACCTGCTGCTTCGGCACCGCGAACACCCTGCCTGACGCGGTGCACTTGGACGTGAGGCTCCCCGCGTCGACGCTCGAGTGCCGCCACCGCCGCCGCGCGCGGCCGTCGCCGTCGCCGTCGCCGTCGCCGCCGTCGCCGTCGCCGAACCCCCATCCGTCGTCGTCCTCTTCCTCTTCCTCCGCCGCGGCCGCAGCGACCGCCGCGGCCGCCGCGCGCTCGGGCGTGACCCTCACCGCCGCGCCCGTCGCCGTCGCCACGGCGGTCAACAGCGCCTCTTTCCCGAGCGAGTCGATCCCCACGTAGACGTCGCAGCCGCGCGCGGTCGCCTCCGAGACGATCGCGAGAACCTCCTCGGCCGCGTCGCTCCGCGCGGGGAAGTCGTACGTCGGGTTCGCGTACGTGTTGTCGAGGAGGAGGAGGTCCAGCGGCGCGCGCGTCAGGCATTCGGGGATGGCGGAGGCGGCGGCGGCGGCGGCGCCGCCGCGGCCGCACCAGTCCTCTCGTCGGAAGTCTCCGGTGTGATATATCCTCCCGCACGCGCCCTCGAACAGGAACCCCACGGACCCGGGGCAGTGCCCGGCGTCTAGTGGCGTCACGGTTAGTAACTCCCCGCCCTGGAGCGTTATCACGTGCGGGCGCCCGAGCGACAACGCGACGACGACGACGTCGGCGCGCGTCTCGAGGGCGGGATGCTTTCGAAACAGCAGCGCGCGCGTGACCGGGGAACAGTATATCGCGCCGCCGCGCGACTCCCACTCGCCGTTCAAGCCGACGAGGTGGTCCGAGTGCGCGTGCGTGAGGAAGTACGCGCCTGATGGACGGACGGCGTATCGCGGAGGGCGGGGAGGGAGAGTCAGGAGGGACGCGCGACGGACGAACGATGGATGAGATCAAAATTCTCTCGGGTGCCCAGATTTATCTGCTGGACCCGACGCGGAGGGCGCTCGTCATCCCCGCGCGCACCGATGAAGTCCTTGTGCCCCCAGTAATCCACCGCGAACCCGGAGGCGCCGCACCGAACGACGCAGTTCCTCAGCTGCGTCGCCATCTCGCCGGAGACGCCCGGCGCGGTCGCGACTGAAGCGCGTGGGCACCGCGCCGCGAAACTAAACTTTTGCGAACCGACGACGCCGCCGGCTCGTCACTGCCAAGGTTGCGGTTTCAAGCCCGTTTGAAAGCCCGCCGGGCGCGGCGGATCTGACGACGACGACGACGCCGCGCGTCGCCACAACGCGCGGCACCGGTCGTCGCGATGACCGACGCCGCCGCGATGGAGCTCGACGACGGCGAGGTCGCGATGATGAAGGAGCTCGAGGACTCGACCGCGGAGGACATCAACATGCGCGCGCGTCTGCTCGAGAACGAGATCCGCGTGCTGAGGGACGAGTCCAACCGCCTCGCGCTGGACCTGCAGGGGGACAAAGAGCGCGTGAAGGAGAACATGGAGAAGATCAAGATGAACAAGCAGCTGCCGTACCTCGTCGGGAACGTCGTGGAGATCTTGGACCTGAAGCCGGAGGCGCGTCGCCCGGCCTCGCGCGTCCGCCGGGCCGCGTCGTCCCGTTTCCGTCTCCCGCCTCGCAGGGCGTCAGATCTGACCTTCCGCCTTCCCATCTCCCCCCCCCGCGCGCGCGCTCGCTTCGCTCTCAGGAGGAAGAAGAGGACGACGGCGCGAACGTGGACTTAGACGCGGCGAGGCAGGGCAAGGCGGTGGTGTTGAAGACGACGACGCGGCAGACGATCTTCCTTCCCGTCATCGGGCTCGTCGACGGAGGCGCGTCGCGATCGATCGCTCGATCGTTCGATCGATAAACCTTCCCCGCGCTTCACGATCGGTCGGCGCTTTCTTTCCCTCGCGCTCGCTCGCTCGCTTCTCGACGTCTGATCTGACATTCCCTCCTCGCGCATCCATCACACCCGCGAATCGTACAGATAAGCTCAAACCCGCGGACCTCGTCGGCGTGAACAAGGACAGCTACCTGATCCTGGACACCCTCCCCGCGGAGTTTGACTCGCGCGTCAAGGCGATGGAGGTGGACGAGAAACCCACGGAGGATTACTCCGACATCGGCGGTCTGGACAAGCAGATCCAAGAGCTCCGCGAGGCGGTCGTCCTTCCGATGACGCACGCGGATAAGTTTAAGACGCTGGGGATCCGCGCGCCGAAGGGCGTGCTGCTGTACGGCCCGCCGGGGACGGGCAAGACGCTCATCGCGCGCACGTGCGCGGCGCAGGCGCGTTCGTATTCATACTGGTTCCCATACGATCCCGTTCGCATTGTGGACGCCGTTCCTTAAGGACTTAACCCGGCGCCCTCTCCGTCGCTCTCTGTCGTCCAATGAAACATCCATCCATGCCATCAAATAACTAACCAATCACAACACTTCCCGCCACATCACCCACCAATCAAACGACCCTCGACCCGCAGACCAACGCGACTTTTCTCAAGCTCGCGGGGCCGCTTCTGGTGCAGATGTTCATCGGCGACGGCGCCAAGCTGGTTCGCGACGCGTTCGCACTCGCGAAAGAGAAGGCGCCGGCGATCATCTTCATCGACGAGATCGACGCGATCGGCACGAAGCGGTTCGACTCGGATACGAACGGCGACCGGGAGGTGCAGCGGACGATGTTGGAGCTGCTGAACCAGCTCGACGGGTTCTCGTCGGACGACCGCGTGAAGATCATCGCGGCGACGAACCGCGCGGACATCTTAGACCCCGCGCTGTTGCGCTCGGGGCGTCTGGATCGCAAGATTGAGTTCCCGCACCCGAACGAGGACGCGCGCGCGCAGATCTTAGAGATTCACGCTAGGAAGATGAACATCAACGGGCAGGTGAACTTCGAGGAGCTCTCGCGGACGACGGATGATTTCAACGCGGCGCAGCTCAAGGCGGTGTGCGTCGAGGCGGGGATGTTGGCGCTCAGGAGGGACGGGACGGAGGTGTCGCACGAGGATTTCGTCGAGGGGATCATCGCGGTGCAGGCAAAGAAGAAGGCGGATCTGTTTTACTACGCGTGACGCGATCGATTCGACGCTCGCGACGAGCCGGCGCGCGGCGCGGCGCGAATAAAAAAACAATTCATCAATTGGTTACAACAATTCGACCGCCACCGCGACGCCCCCTGTTCCTCGCACGACCCGAACCCCTCGAACCCCCCGAACCCCCTTCCCTATCTCCCGCTACAGACTCGCGCCGAGGTGCTCGTTCAGCATCGCGATCCGCGTCGCCTCCATGTCCTCCAGGGCTTCTCTTCGAACTTCGCCCCAATCGAACTCTCTCGACGCGTAAACGTCCCTCACTTCCAGAAGTCTCACCGCGGCGAGGCGGCAGTGCAGCTTATCGTGACGCATGAGCTCCCGGAGCCACGCCTCGCCGTCGCCGCCCGCGTTCAGCGGGTTTTTACCGAGATACGTCGTGAGGTCGTCGTACAGCTCCGTGTACGACGGGTCGTCGTGGCACTCGTTCCCGAAGCCCTCCTCCTGCGCGAGGACGACGCGCAGCGCGACCATCGTGAACAGGAGCTTCATCGATCTCGCCGCCTTCGCCTCCGGCACCTGCGGGCCGACGCCGTTCGCGAAGAGCGGCGACGGGAGCGCGAACGGTGGCGCGACGTTGAGGTCGCCGTCGTTCGCGTTCGACGACGCCGACGCCGCGGGGGGTTTCGGCGGCGCGGGACGTCGTCGCGTCTCCGGCGACCACCGCCGAGCCGCGCGTTGAAAATGATGTCGATGATGATGATGTCGCGACGTGCGTTCGGAGGTGGACGCCGCGGACGCGCCGCGCGGCGCGTCGTTCGACCGCGCGCGCGCGGCGGTCGTCGATGAGATGCAGCCCCGCGGCGTCGAGCGAGCGCGCGCCCACCGCGCTGCCGTCGCCGCGGCGCTCGCCATGACGCGCGCGAGAGGGAGTGAAGTTGTTATCGTTCCGCGTCGACACGTGGGAATCGTGCTCGCAGCGGTCGGTCGGTCACAGCGGTCGATCGCAGCGGCGGCGGTCCCGCCTCTGCTCTCTCTGCGAGCGACGCCCCGCGCGCGACCGCTCTCTCTCCGCCGCACCGCGCGTTCTCTCCACGCGAACGCGCGCGCGACTCCCAGGATGTCGGGCAAGATGCGCTGGGGCGACTCCGCGGACCTCGACGGGAGCGACGACGATTTCGACGTCGCGCTCCCCGCGTCGCAGGCGCGTGCCCTTCGACGCGCCGCACGACGATCGTTCGCTCGAACTCGATCGCGCGCGGCCGTCCACCCCTCGCGCCTCCCCTCGCTGATGAACCGCGCGCTGAGACGTCTCTCCCTCCTCCGCGCGCGCGCGAATCATCCTCCGTCCGTCCACAGGTGTTCGGACCCGACGCGAACGGCGTGAAGACGATCATCGACTATAGGATCAAAGAGGACGGACTCAAGGTGCGCGTCGTCGCGTCGCGCCCTCAACCCTAAAGAAAAGATTCCGTCCAACCCACGACGCGCGGGATCCGATCGATCGAGATCGTCGCGCGGAGTCCATCCAACCCCTCTCCCCGGCCGCGCCCTGGCCCCCGCGATGGATCGCCGCGCGCGTGACTCGCGCGTCGTCGTCGTTCGTTCCGTTCCCCCCTTCCGTCCTCACCCCGCGACTCACCCACGCCTCTCCGCAGGTGCGAACGGTGAAGAAGG
>Ga0181560_10000648_pt1 | contig 31984 bp, 26 predicted proteins | sample 011ome_20_FD_133751 | JGI IMG/M metagenome (GOLD analysis project Ga0181560, IMG submission 133751) | Coastal salt marsh microbial communities from the Groves Creek Marsh, Skidaway Island, Georgia - 011509CT metaG (megahit assembly) | ecosystem: Environmental > Aquatic > Marine > Intertidal... | reverse complement strand
TGTTGATGCGCGAGATCCGAAGAAGACCGCTCGTCGAGCGTATCGACAGACTGTTTCGGATGCCGTCTTGCTGACACTCGCATGCAAGAGCGGCAACACCCAGGCGTACGCGTCCCCCTCCTCCTCCTCGCGGGATGGACGCGTTGTTTGCGCGGTGCGTGTCGTCGTGCACCCGCGCAGGTCGAATTCGTTCGGGCCGCGGGCTGCGACTGGTAACACCTCGGTCGTCCCGAGTCTGATGATCGCTCGCCTGAAAGTGCAATCCCACGTTCTCGCGGTTCAACAAAAAGGCAAAAAAATCGAAGAGAAATCAAACGCGCCACAAAAAATTCGTTCGCCCATTATTTCACGGGGAGCCGTCGAGATGGGGACCTCCCGAGGTCCAGGGTTCGTCGTCGGGCTGTGTTACTTGCTTCGTACGTCATCGCTCGCATCACCCGACGTCGTCCATCCGTCCCCGGCTTTTCGCCTCCCGCGTCGCGCGAGAGTCAGCCTACACCTCCGTCCGCGCCGTGGAAGTGAAAGTCGGCACACGCGCGTTGTGCCCCGTCCTCCCCACTGACGTTCCTTCCCACACCGTGATCCGCCCTCTTTCGCAGTCACGCAAGCGGTGTCGAGACTGTTACCGTTCGTCGTGAACGTGCTCGTCGCGCGGCGGCTCACTCCAGAGGAATTCGGGGTCCCCACGGTGTGTTGGGCGACATATCTCCTCCACTCTAACCGTTCCCGAGAACCCAACGTGCACACTCTGATCTTCTTCATTCCTCGACCTTGCCATCAGGTACACTTCCAGCTGTTTTCCACGATCATACTCACATGTCGCGAGGTGGGAACAGTACCTGTTTTACGAGCATCTCCGAGCGGCCCTCGCGGTGCGAAGGGCAGCACGCGACTCAATCAAACTTTTTTCTCTCAGGGTTTCCGTCGAGCGTTGATGCGGGACGCGGACACGCGGGATGAGTCAGGGCGAAGCCAAGGTGTGTGTGTCCTCATCGCTTCAGACGATGACTCACTAAGTTGTCTCGAAAATACCTCGCAGAAGCTGCTGCTTGGCTCGTAGTGCCGCTCGGGGCGATGCTGTCCGCCGGGGTGCCGAGCGCCGTATACTTTTTCGGTAGCTCATCGACGGTGCGCACGCTCGCACGCAATCGCGGAGGTATCCTCACCTGAGACGGCGGACTGACGAACACCACTTTCGTCCTTGGGTTTATTTGCCCGGAGTAGATACCCAGACGAAGAGCTGATCACCTTTACTCGTCTGAATCACAGGATACGTTGTACGCGCATGCTGTCGCCTTGTATGGACTCGCAGCTTTCTTGGTGAGAAATTTCACACTGAAAATCTCACGCTGAAGAAACGAATGACTGAAATGACACTGACTAATTTCTTGAATAAATTACTCAGGAATTATTGGCGGAGCCTTTTTACATACGCGCGCAAAGACGCTCGCGTTTTCGCCTGCGGTTTATCACCGAAACCATCGCAACGCTTACTCGAAGTTTGTTGACGTTCTTCTTCGTAACCGCAGCGAAGTCGAGTGAAAACGTGCCATTAGCGTTCGCGTTCGGACAGGTACGCGGAATTTATATCACAAACACTTTGTGTTTTATTCATCCGCGCGTGAATAACATTCAAACTCACGTCGTGAATTTCTACGCAGCTCGCGTACGGTTCGTGCATTTTGTTTTTCTACGCGGTAACGCAAATGGATTTTGCGAAAGTCGGGGTGCGCGTTCTCAGTTTCAAAGGTAACACGAACGAGCAATCACAAGCGAATATCTCGACAACCGCGGAGATTAACATTTCAGTTCTTTCAGGCAACATCGAAGGTCAAACGCTGGCGCTTATCGGGACGTTTTCAGTCCAGGCTATGTGGAAACTTTTATCAGCGGAGGGAGAAAAAGGCGTGCTCATTTGGGCCGGGAGTGCAGATTCCCAAGGCGTCTATGCTTTGGTTTCATCACTTGGTTCTCTGTTCGTGAGAATCATTTTGCAACCGTTCGAGGTTTGTCTTTGCGGTATACAAACATTTTTTTCTTTACTTTTTAATCATCTTTCTTCGGCAGGAAGCTGCATTTATAACCTTTTCTGCGAGAAAAAATACGAAAGAATCAGAGGGGAAGCCAAGTGCTGACGATATCAAGTGCGCGAACGCTCTTCTTTATACTTCTTCATTCTGTACTGACCAAAATCACCATGAAAGGCGCTTATCATTGATGTTGAAGCTCGCGTTTTATCTCGGGTTGATCGTTGCATTGCATGGACCTCAGTATTCACGATTAGCTTTAAGTTTTCTTTATGGTCGTCGTTGGGCGGAAACTGAAGGCGCTGCGTCGACGCTCGGTGGTTTCGCAGTGATGGTATTCTTCCTCGCGACCAATGGAATATTGGAAGCGTACATGCACGCGGTGATGACTCCATCCGAACTATCTTCTGCGAATTTATTTTTGCTTTTGAGTTCTATCTTTAACGTTATTTGTTCGATTACGCTGCAAGCATATCTTGGAGCGTTGGGTCTGATTGTCGCAAACTGTTTAACGATGTCTGCGCGCATATTGTACGCGATTTATTACATACTTCGCGTGCGCTTAAAAGGAGCGAGGTCCTTAGTCCTTGCGGATTTATTTCCGCGAATAGAAGTTGTCAGCGTTCTCTTCTTTACATCTGTTGGAACCGTCTTTACGTCTTCGCTTGATGCTTGGATTCATCTCGGCGGCGGGGTTCTCGCTCTTGGCTTAATTGGCGCAGTTCTTTGGTTGCGGGAATCGTCGTCGTTCACAAAGCTCAAGGACTTAAAGCGACGAAAGACAGAGTAAAAAACATGCTCTTTGCTAGGTCTCAAACTAGACTTATAATAGAAATTTTAGAATACTTCCTTCACACTCGCGGAAGCGTTTCCTCTTCTTCGTCTGCTTGTAATCTAAAGAATGCACGATCCATTGACGAGACCTCCGCTTGCCGAGCTGCGCCTTCGAGCGTTTCTTCCAGAATAAGTCCCTTCGTTTCTTGTAAGACTGTTGCAGCCGCGCACCCCGCTACAGCGAATCCTCCAAATATTATAGAAGGAAGCGAAGGGTGCACGAGTTTTAATAGTATTATTTGCGGTGCCGCGATTCCACCGAGTCTCGCAACTTGCGAGCACGTACCGAGCGCGGCACTTCTCACCACGGTAGGGAAAAGTTCCGTGGTATACACGAAAATCATGTTGAATGACGCGGTTATTCCCCAGCGTCCAAGTAACGCGAAAGCTGTTTGCGTCGTTCCCTGTGAAAAAAATCAAACAGACGTAAAAATAAAATTTCATCGAGTAAAAAACCAGTCGAAATTTTACCGTATTGAAGCCGCTGAGCAAACACGCGATCCCGGCAACTGCTAACAGGAAAATCAGCGTGATTTTCCGGCCAAATTTTTCCACCGACCACTGAAAGGAAAAAAATCGACAGGCTTGAGGTGTTAGTCGTCGATCAGGAAAGCAAGCGTGCGTGGGTCAAGAAAAAATGTCACGGTCAAGCTCGCGCTGCTCACCTGAGCGAAGGCGTGCGAGGGAAATTCGACAAGGCCTGATAAAAAGCTGTTCACATATATCGAGCCCGCCAGCGAGCCGACGTTGAGTGACAGTCCGTAGTACACCATGCTGTTCACCATGAAGATGAATGCCATGGCGTAAAGTCGGAACCTGCGAGGTGTCAAGTAAAGTGTGAGACACTCGCTCGTGGATTACGTGCGTCCCGGATACGAGCGGAGGAAAAAGAGTCGCACCGCAAAGCCTTGTACGGCAATATCGATTTGATCGTCACTGGTTCCGTTAACAACGCCTCCTTCTGCGAGAATAATATCATCATTAGTCAACTCCACAGCAAATAATTGTCTTAAAGTGTCTTGAAGACGTACCAGCGGCGGCAGACCATCTAGAGGAATTTCTCGATCGTTCCCTTTCGCGAGGGCGGTGAGATTCTCCAGCGCTTCCTCGGGCTTTCCAGACGCGAGTAACCAACGCGGACTTTCCTTTAGCGTCCGCGCGGTGAGGACACAGTACAGGACGACTGACAGAACAATAAAAATCGTGAGTTCTCTCCAGTCTGATATAATCCACGCGATGCCAGACAGCAAGCATATGCCCTGCGAGAAGAGTTGCCACGGTCAGTCGAACTTGGACGTTTGAAAAAAAGGAATCATCACGAAAAAGAAGTTGCTCACCGACGCCCACCAATACTGCGTGGCGACGCCTAAAAACCCTCGCCACGGAGCCCCTAGCGGTTCCGTACACAGAACGAATGACGCCACGCCGATGCCACCGCACCCGAATCCGAGAACGACCTTAAACAGAAAGTATTCCCAGTATCCGAAAGACACGCCGGTTATAACAGAAGCTCCGCCGGCGATAAGTAACGAGCCGTACAACGCTACCCGTCGTCCATGAACATCCGCCAGCTGCCCGATAATACCAGCCCCGAAGAAGAAACCAACGAAAAAGATGGAGTCGGCCGCGGAAGTTTTCCACTCCTCATCGCATACGAGGTTCCACTCGGACACAATCGAAGCCGTCTTCGACACCCATTCCCACTCGGTTGCTTCGAGCTCGCAGATGTCCTTCAGTTCGCCCGAGGACTCGTCCGTACATCCGTCGAGGGTGGTGCATCTCCACGCTGGCATTCGGGCGGTGAACACCGTCATCAGCGTCAGGAACGCAGCTGGCAACCAGGCCGCAGAAGATATCAAGAAGTGCCGGATTTGCGCGCGGCCGTTCTCCCCGACATGCAGCGCTAGCATCTCGTCGAACGTGAGGGCGTCGACGTTACGGGACGCAGCCGCTGTCGAGGCGGCGCTTTCATCCACCGGAGTTGACGCATACTCGTCCGCCCGACGTACATCCGAGCTCTCGGACGACGCCGTCATCCCCGCGGCCGTCCTTGAGGGCGCGCCCCAGGCTTGTGCGCGCGGATCTAACGCCCCATCTCTCCTCGGTAAAATCCGAAAATAACTGAATTTTCGAGGCACAATTCAAAGCGCGTCGCCAATCCTTCCGCGCGAACAGCCGTGAACCATGAGCACGATCCCGGTGTACGGCAGCGTCAAAGATGTATACGCCGATCAACGCGTAGCCGAGGAGGAGGGGCGCTACGCGAAGCTCGTCGCCTCCTTCGCGGAGCTGCACGGCGCGAAACCCGACTTGCTCGCGCGCTCCCCCGGCCGCGTCAACCTCATCGGCGAGCACATCGACTACGAAGGGTACAGCGTGCTGCCCATGGCCCTCGCGGTCGACACCATCGTCGCAGTGAAGGTAGACACGACCTCGAACAAGCTGACCGTGTCGAACACGGAGGAAAAGTACACGACGAAGGTCTTCGACGCGGATTGCGACCAAGCGGTGGACGTTGCGAGCTTTCACTGGACGAACTACGTCGTGTGCGGGTACAAGGGCGTGTTCGACTTCCTTAAAGAATCCGGACGGGCGAAACCTCCGGAAGTAGGCCTTAAGATAATCGTGGACGGTAAGGTTCCTACCGGGAGCGGTTTGAGCAGTTCGTCCGCGCTGACGTGCGCAGCCGCGGTCGCGGTCATGGCTGCGCTCAACCTCGACTTCACGAAGACGGAAGTCGCGGACTTCGCGTGCAAGTGCGAACGGCACTGCGGGATGCAATCCGGAGGGATGGACCAGGCGATCAGCATCATGGGACAGTCAGGGGTGGCAAAGCTCGTGGATTTCAATCCCGTGCGTGCGACCGACGTGCAGCTCCCTGAAGGCTCCGTGTTTCTCATCGGTAACTGTCTCGCAGTGAGCAACAAAGCGGTGACCGCGCACGAGCGGTATAACTTAAGGGTGATGGAGTGCAGGCTCGCGTCTATCGTCCTCGCGATGGAGCTGGGGGCCTCTCAAGCTGATGCTCTTGGGTATTCCACCCTCATGCAAACACAGAAGCTGATAGGAAGCTTGCAGGAATCCGAAAAAGCCGCGAGCGAGAAGCTTCACGACGGATACTATTCGCGAGGCGAGCTCGAAGAAAAGCTAGGCACGTCGCTTGACTCGCTCTTCGCGGGGTCCCCCGCGTCGTTATTAGTGCTCGAGCACAACAAGACTGGGTTTAAGCTCAGAGATCGTTCCATGCACGTTTACTCGGAAGCCGCGCGCGTGCACCAGTTTTCGAACGAGTGCAAGGAGGACCCTTCTTTGAAGGCGTTGGGTGAGTTGATGAACGCGAGTCACACTTCTTGCCGCGATTTGTACGAGTGTTCGTGTGAAGAGCTCGACGAGTTAGTGGACGCGTTCATTACGAGCGGGGCTATCGGCGCTCGATTAACCGGGGCGGGATGGGGGGGCTGCGCCGTCGCACTCGTAACGGCTGACATGGCGGAGAAAGTGCTGAAGAGCGTCAAGACGCGGTTCTTCGATAAACGGATCGCCAGTGGGGTGCTGCGCGAGGAAGACCTCGGGGAGACGTTGTTCGCGTCGCTTCCTTCGAGCGGGGCCGCGATCTTGAGAGGACTTTAACTACATTTAGCATCGCATCGTCGTTTATAATAATACGATGATACGTAGATTAATGATTGTGATTTCATCGCAACCGCCGCAGAGTCAGTGTCCGCGCCCCCGGCTTATTTTATTTATTTGCCTTTGTCTCCGAAGAGAATCCCGTCCACGTCCTGTCCCTTCCTCACGTACACGCCACCACTCTCGATGAGTCCCGGGCAGGGACGATACGCTTTGATCGGCCACCACGAGAAGATCGGGATAGCGCCCATCCCACCGATGATGCGGCCGGAACCGTCGCACTGCATCTTTTCCTTTGCAAGTCCACAAGAGTCACAGCTGCCGGTGCACGCTTTGTCCTCGGCCGCACCGGCCGCGCGCGTCACGACTGCTCCGCGGGTCTTGTGCGTCTTCCTGCGAGCGAACGACACATGTGAGACAGAGAGACAACTTTCATGGAAACGACCGAGGATTCGCTCGCACGAACCTGATAGACTTGAGCGTCGCCGTCGCGTTGAGCGTCGACGCGAGAGTTGAGATGGACATCGTCGTTCGCTATCCGCTGTCGAGCTGATGTACCGAAGGCGGCGGGCGGCGGGAAGAAGTGCGAGAGAGCGTGTGAGCCCGAAACGCGTCTTCGCGAAGCTCGTGAGAACGACGAAGTCGTGTGCGGTCTCGCGCGAGCGGGAGTGCGTCGCGCGCGGACGATCGAGAGATCAGACGCTCACCGGTCGACACGACACCCGGAACCACACGCTGCGAAGATTCCTTCATCGCGAAGTTTCATCGCGCGCGGTGCGTGAGTGATGGGTCAAATTGACCGCGAGAAGATTTTTCTCGCTTTCAAATGTTTGATTTATTCGACATTTTTCAGCGAATAAAAAGGAAAGATCGACTTCTCACGAGTCACGAGCTCACGACTCACGAGCTCACGACCAGTCGCGCCACCCAACTCACGACCGCCGGTAAAATTCCATGTCGTACTGCGTCTGCTCGTCCGACTTCGCTATCGTCCCGAACGACTTCCTCATGCGCATCGCCTGCTCCGAGCCCGATTCCAGCAGCGATTCCGGACAGATGGAGAATAAAGCGTACACGCGACCGCCGTACACCGTCACGGTCGCGTATATCGCGCCGAAGTACCCGAGCAAGTCGAAGTCGACGTACGTTTGCCCGTTTTCCTCTCGCTCGTTGACGATGGTGGAATCCGCCCCGGTTAACGCGTCTTGGAGGTTATAGTCCGAGAGCGCGAGATCGCCTAGAATGCCGGTTCGATCCTCCTTGAGTTTGTTGTACCCCGTGAGCGTGACGCAGTACACTTTCTGGTCTTTGTTCTTCGGGTTCACCCAGCGCGAGTCCGTGCCGTTCGTGGACTTTTCGACTTTGTTCACGGTGTCCGGGACCCAGCCTTCTGGGATTTCGTAGTAGTACTTGAACTTGTCGAAGTTGTTCTCGTTCCCGCCGTACCCGCCGTACGAGCTCGACGTCGTCGCTTCGCCGAAAAATCGCAGGAATCCATCCCCGAGCGGGGACGGGTTCTTGAACGTGGTCCCGTCATCCGCGCGGGCGGGGTCGGTGGGTAAGGCTGCGCCGATCGCCGCGGCCGCGGCGGCGTTCAAGAACGCGCGACGCGTGGCAGGCGCGATGGATTCGTCTCCGTGATGATCACTTGCCGCCCTGACGACGTGCCTTGTCGCTCGCGCGGGCTGACGAGCCGGCGACCGTCGCGCGTGCTGGTGATGACGACGCGAGGTTAAGTTCGCTGTCGTCGCCGACGTGGCGATCGAGGTCATGCTCGGAAGTCGCGTTCGGTATCGAGTATGCTCTCCGTTCTAGCGCGTCGCGATCGCGTGTCGTGGCGATTCCCGAGGGCGTGTGGAGAGCGCTGACCGTCCTGACGGGAACGACGCGCGCGGGGGGGGATTGTGCGCGCGGACGCGGCCAGAGGGATAACAAACGAGCCCACGCCACGGCACACGCGGGTCGAAAGCTCGGAAGTCGCGAGTCCGCATAACTGATGAGAATTAACCCAATTCCAATTTATGCGGATACCCTCTGGTGCGTTAACCGGCTTCGCGATCGGCTGGTGTGCCCCTTCAATACTCTGTGACAGTAGAGTAATCCGCGGGAACGCGCAATCGCGCGCGTCGTCGCGCCAGTTCGAGACGCGCGGAGTGTGCCTCCGTCCGTCCGTCTGATCGAAGGTATCGACGTTTAAATGTCCGCCATGATGATGGCGAACGCGACCGCTGCGCCGGTCGCGTCCAACGTTCGCGCCGCTAATCCGGCGAGGGCTTCCGCTCGCGGGATTACCAACAACGCGCGTCGCGCGACGAAGACGAACGCCGGCGTGCGCTCCGCGCAGTTCTTCCAGGGCGACGTCGATGCGTCCATGGAGCTTCGCCAACGCAATATCGCGTCCGCGGTCTCCCACCGCGCTTCCGCGAAGCGCGTCGTCACCGCGAGCGCGACTCCGGCGCCGATCGTGCAAGCAGGGGACGCTGCGGTCGCGCCGAAGGCGGAGTGGAAGGGCGCGAAGCTCAAACCCCTCGGGTACTCCGTGCTTGCCGGTCTCATCATCTGGTGCATCCCCGCGCCTGTCGGGGTCACCGTTAAGGCCTGGCACCTCTTCGCCGTCTTCGTCGGCACCATCGTTGGCATCATCACGAACGTGCGTCCTCCCCGCGATCGATCGATCGAGTTCACACGAGGGACCCCTCACAAATTCACGAATTCTTTCAGAAACCAACAACGAACCGGGGATCGTACTGACGCGTCTCTCCTCTATCCCTTCCGTCGCAGCCTCTTCCACTCGGCGCTACCGCTATGGTTGGCCTCGCCGTGAGCATGGTCACGGGCCTTCTTCCCTTCGCCGCGGCTTTCTCCGCGTTCTCGTCCGAGATCCCGTGGCTCATCGCGATTGCGTTTTTCCTCGCCAGAGGGTTCATCAAAACAGGCCTCGGGAACAGGATCGCGTACATCATCGTGTCCATCTTCGGAAAGTCTACTCTCGGACTCACGTACTCGCTGGTGTTCTCCGAGGCGATCCTCGCTCCCGCGATTCCCTCTCTCGCCGCGCGCGCGGGTGGTATCTTCCTTCCCCTGACGAAGGCGCTCTGTGTCGCGTGCGGCTCCGACCCGGAGAAGGGCACGGAGAAGAAGATGGGCGCGTACGTCATGACGACCGTGTTCCAAACCTCGACGGTCACCTCGGGTATGTTCATCACCGCGATGGCTGCGAACCCGCTCTCCGTGAACCTCGCCGCCGCGACGATCGGCCAGACGATCACGTGGGGACAGTGGGCGCTCGCCGCGTCCATCCCCGGCCTCGTCTGCCTCATCGCCGTGCCCCTCATCCTCTACGTGCTCTACCCTCCCGACGTGAAGGATTCTCCGGAGGCGCCCGTCAAGGCTAAGGAGGAGCTCGCCAAGCTCGGCCCGATGAGCTCTGACGAGAAGATCATGGCCGCCGCGCTCGTCGTCACCGTCGGGCTCTGGATCTTCGGCGCTTCGATCGGAGTCGGTTCCGTCGCCGCCGCGCTCGTCGGCCTCTCCACGCTCCTCATCGCGGGCGTGATCACCTGGAAGGAGTGCCTCGCAGAGGGTCCCGCCTGGGATACCCTCACCTGGTTCGCTGCGCTCATCGCGATGGCGTCCTACCTGAACAAGTACGGTCTCATCCCGTGGTTCTCGCAAACTGTCGTCAAGGGCGTCTCCGCTGCTGGCCTCGCGTGGCAGCCCGCGTTCCTCGTCGTCGTGCTCCTGTACTTCTACTCGCACTACGCGTTCGCGTCCGGCGCTGCGCACATCGGCGCCATGTACACCGCGTTCCTCTCCGTGCTCGTCGCGTGCGGTGCGCCGCCGCTCGTCTCTGCGCTCGTGCTTGGTATTTTTTCGAATATTATGGGCTGCACGACGCACTACGGCATCGGTTCCGCGCCTCCTTTCTTCGGCGCGGGTTACGTGCCCCTCGCGACGTGGTGGAAGATTGGTTTCGGCCTCTCTGTGTTCTACATCACCACGTTCCTCGGCATCGGTTCCGTTTGGTGGAAGGTCATCGGCCTTTACTAAATAGTGGACGGTCGGCGTGACTGAGCGCGCGTGCGCCGGGTCGTGTCCATGGCGAGAGCCGGCGTCGCGAGGAGCGTTCACTCGCGAGTGACGAGGGACTGCGGTACCTCACTTTGTTTGGTTGAATTTCGCACTAATGTACGATCCGTCGCGCGCAAGCTCGAGCTGATGAATTCGATGGGTCGTCAGACGTGATAGCAGCGAGTCGGTGGTTCTATTTACTTCGTTTGTTTCACAAGTCGCGTCCTCTCTTCTCGTGCGCAACAGTACTCAGTTACCGCCGCCGCCGCCGCCGCGCCGCGGCGGACGTCTCGCTTTCTTCACCGTTTTCCTACCTCCTGACGGAGCGTCTCCTGCGCCCATGCTCATTCCTCCGCCTCCCATCGGCATCCCCGGCGGTCCAGCGCCGCCTCCAAAACCACCGGTTGCGCCAGCTCCTCCAAAGGCAGGAGGTGGCACGCTCCCACCGCCCGTGAGCGCGCCGCCGCCGCTTCCAAATGCGGGAGGCGGAACAGTACCACCGCTTCCGAAAGAACTCGATCCAAACCCGCCTCCTCCTCCCGGAGCAGGAGAGGCACCAGCACCACCGAACATGCTGGGCGCGTTGACGGGGGGTGGGGCTCCCGTGCCCCCGCCAAACCCAGAACCACCGCCGAACCCACCACCGCCTCCTCCACTGGGAGCTCCGAAAGTGAAAGGGTTCGAAGCCGCGGGCGCGCTCCCGCTCGGCGCAGCCGCGGAAAGATTACCAGAGCTGCCAAACGGATTGCTAGAAGGAACAGCGGCCGCGCCAAAGCCTCCTGCGACAGGCATAGAAGCCGCCGATCCGAACGGTGTCAGAGCAGGGGCGGCGGGCGCAGGAGTCGACGCCGCGTTCCCCGAGGAACCGAAGGTGAACGCCGCATCTCCCGCTCCTGACGACGCCGGCGCCGCGGATGTTCCAAAACCCGCGAACGTAGGAGCAGCTGCAGTACTCGGCGCGCCTCCGAACGCAGGAGTGGTGGACACGGCTCCGAAAACCGGAGTGGGCGCGGGCGCCGACGCTGAAGGCGCGGCACTTGGCTCGGCACCAAACTTGAACGGAGTCGAGCTCACCGGCGCGGGCTCGGACACTACCGCAGGAGGAGCACCGAACGTAGCGCCACTAGAAGGAGCACCAAACGCAAACGCAGCTCCACTAGAAGGAGCACTAAAGGCGGCGCCACTGGAAGGAGCACCAAATGCGGCACCGCTGGAAGGGGCACCAAAAGCGGCGCCACTTGAAGGGGCGCTCGCTCCCGTTGATCCTCCAAACTTGAACGGTTCAGGTGCCGTCGCAGCTGATGTCGCGGGCATACCGAAGCCGCTCGCTCCCGGAGCTGGAGCGGCGCCAGTGCTTGCACCACCGAACGTGAACCCTCCGCTGGGCAAAGTCTCAGACTTCGGTTTCTCAGCCGCGACGGGCTCGGCGGCGACGCTCGAAGGTGCCGGGGTCGACCCTGCTCCGAATGTGAACGGAGGAGCTTTCGCGCTCAAGGGAGGCGACGTAGAAGGCGCCGGCGTCGCGGTAAACAGCGAAGGAGGTTCGACTACGGCGGCCGGCTTCGGCGCTTCAGTCGCCGGCGTCGAACTCGCCCCGAACGTGAACGCCGGCGGGGCGGGAGCAGACGCTGGTTTAGACTCTTCAACCGCGGGCGGAACCGCTGCGGGTGCACCGAAACCAAAAGAGGGCGGCGGCACATCAGCTGACTTCTCGATAGCCACCGCCGGGGTGGACGATGCGCCGAAAGTAAAGGCAGCCGCGGCGGCCGCGGGCTTTGATTCGGATGCATCCACCGCTGCAGGAGGAGGGGCTCCAAAGGTGAACCCGCCAGTCGAAGGCGCAGATGCAGTAGTCGTAGTCGCTGCGGTAGACGCACCGCCGACACCGAACGAAAATGCCGGAGCAGGCGCATCACCTGTGCTCGACGCCGTGACGAATGGCGAAGGAGCAGCTGGGGCCGCCGTCGTCGCCGCCGCAGGATTTTTCGCTTTGTTTTCCTCCTCATCGATTGCAGCTTGAACTTTCTTCTGATGCTCGAGGTTCTTCTTCATGAAATCCGCGCCCCAGAGGGAGCCGGTTTTCTTGGGCGCCTCCACTGGCTTATCATCGACGGCGCTTCCACTGGCTTCCACTGGCTTCGTCTCGACGGGGGCCTTCGGCTTGGGGGACTCAGATGTAAACAAAGTCGCTGGCTTTGCCGCCTTCATAGCCGTGTCAGGAGCTGGCGCACCCTCACCGAACGTGTACGTGATATCAGCCACCTGGTTCAAGTCGTCCGATCCAAACTTCGAAACCTCGAAGTCGCCGTCGTCCTCGTCTCCGAATATGAACGTGGGCAGCTCCATTTCATCTGAGTCGTCACCCCCGAACGTATATTTCGGAAGTTCTCCCGCGATCGCGGCCGATGCGTCCACGTTAATCGCCTCACCTTTGCTTTGTGGGGGAGGATCTCTGAACGAAAACGTCGGAGCTCCGCCGTCGAAAAGCGGCGTCGTGCTCGGTGCGGCAGACTTCGTAGGGATCGAAGGGGGAGGAAGCTCAGGCTCAGCCCCAGGTCCATCGTCAATCGTACTCACCGCGCTCGCCATAATCGAATGCACTTGTGATTTGATCTCAATCGGTTGAACCGGGGGAGCCACGGCGACAGTGGTCTTCTCCTTTGAAAGCACGTTGGGCGTAAACTGGAGAGGCGTAGCCGCTGTGGGGCCAGCGCTGGCGATAATCGCCCCCAACGCCGGCTTAGAGTGTGATGCTATCGTCGATGGTAAACGTTTCTCAGCATCTGCGAAAGCCTTCGAGGGCGTCGCTCGCTGAATACCCCTGAAGCCGTGAAGAGAAGAAGTCGGGGCCGCAGCTCGGTTAAGGCTCGAGGACAAATTCAGCGGCTTAGGCAGTGGTGACGCAGCGACGCCACTCGCATCTCCCTTCTGACCCGCGAGTCGGTCGAGAGTTTGGAGAATACGTCGTGCAGTATCTGTAGTCACCGCAGAGGTCGCCCCGGGTGTCGCCCTCGCGGACAGAGGAACCGGGGTGTTGCTAGGCGCCGCCATAGCGTGCACTGGCGGCGGCGGCGGCATGTTGCCTCGCTCCGGCGGAGGCGTCAGTCTAGGCACAGTCGCGCGGCCGATGTCCCGCTCGTGCGCTTCAAACTCCGCGGCGTCCCGGCCGCGCTTTGATCCCGCGGAAAGCATCCCAAGACCAGGGCCTTGATAGTCAAAATCCATTCCTGCTCCGCTCGCGGTCGGGGGTGATCGCACTCGCGTGCCGTATCCCGCTCCTCTGTTCGCGCCGTACCCAATAGGTCCACGTAATCCACTCCCGGGAGCAGACGTGCCCAACAACGACTGCGGTGGCACGCGCTGTGGCGTGATACCGTGCTGCGGCGCGCCGTACAAGCTGCGATAAACGTTCGCAGGCGGAGCGCTCTGTTGCGGCGGAGGGGCTCCTCCGCCGATACCTCCCCAACCGACCGCGGCAGGCCTCGAGACGCCGCGCGCGTTCGGCAGCGCCATACCAATCGCCCGTCTGCGCTCGCTCGTACTCCGCATCGCGTCGCCGTACGGCGCTTCGTCCTCGACGTTGATTTCATCGTCCCTCGCGTAGTGCTGGCCGTCGCCGGGCGTCGTCCGAGTTAACCCCGCGGTGGGGGCTCGGGAAGCGACCGGAACTGGCGCGGCTCGAGCTATCGGCGGTCCTTCCGCCGCTGGAGTCGTCATCGCCGCGGTCTCGTTATCGCCGCGACCGCGTTTCAGTAAGCTCCTAAGCTCGCGCTCTGCCTCCTCTTGAGACAGATTCTCTCTTCCAGTGCTCTCGCGCAGGATGTCGACGAGGCGGCTTTGCCTCGGTCCGACGCGCTCGCTCTGGGCAGCTCGCGCAGCCTGCGTGTGATGATAATCGGTTGGTCGTGAGTCAGATGCAAGCTCGCGTGCGTCGACGCGATGTCGTGTCCTGCGCGTAGCCGCAGTGGCGGTCGTTCTTCGAGGACGAGACAACGAGATCCTATCGAAGACGTAGATCTTGGCACGATCGTCTAGGGTTCCCGTGTGGAAAAAAACGCGCGATGGGGGCGGATCCGCGGGGATATCACCCACCTGAGCGGGCGGCGGTGGCATCGGAGATGCTGCGGCGTTTCCACCGGGTTCGGTGGGCGATGCGAGCAGTCCACGGACCTGTGAAGAAGGGAGACGGCGCGTCAGCGGGAGGTTGGTTTTAAAAGTTCAGACGTCGCGCGGGGAGAAGGACGCGATCGAAGACCGCCGATCGGGAAGGGCGAGGCGCGTACCGTCTGCGCGACCGCGCCACCGATGCTCCGACGAAGGGCGCTAAATCGTTCGAGCACTCTCTCCCCGGGACTGCGACCCACGAGCGGTGAGATGCTGTTCACGGGGCGCGCCCGAGGCGTGGTGTTCTCGTTCGCCGCCATCGTTTCACCGCTCACTGTCACTCCGCGGGGAGGCGGACCGCGAGCCCGCGGACCTTCCAGGAGCACACGCCGGGCCGAATCACCTGATCGCGTGTCTCTGCCCGGTGAGCTCAACACGCGCGCGTCTTGTGCGCGTGTTTGTGCGCGTGCGAGGCGTCCAGAGAGCGGGTAAAGCGCTCGGCGGGAAAACTTCTCAGCGGAGAAGCACTGGCTAACTGGCGCGGCCAGGCACATAAACTGGCTGTGAGACAGTGCACACACACTTCGACGCGGCGGTGGTCCTATTCGCCTTTCTCTACGCTACTCACTAGTCTACGCTCGATGAATCGTTCCGCGACGTCACGACCCTCCCACGCTCCGCCACTTTTCGTTCTTCACCCACCCGATCTCGCTCGGGGGCCACACCTTCACGAACACCTTCCCTCTCAAGAGCGCGTACGGCACCGGGCCGTAGTCGCGACTGTCCGTGGAGTTGTCTTTGTTGTCGCCCTGCAGCCACAGGTGCCCTGTGGGAACCTCGACGCGCATCGTCCCGCCGAAATGCCCTGCCTTCGGGACGTGAATCACGTCGCCCCCGCGACCGAGCACCCTCTTGCACACGGTGTGCCTCGGATTGCTCGGCGACTTCGCGATCACGACGTCGCCGGTTTCGATGGCGTTCCTCAAGACAGACACGTGCTCCATGAGCACGACGTCGCCGGACCTGTTGAACGTCGGCAGCATGCTGGGTCCGAGACACATCGTCACCTCTACTCCGTAGTTGTGCACGACGCTGACGAGGCAGCACGCGCGGACTGCCTGTGTCGTCGGAAGACGAGGAAGGGGGCGAGCGAGGTGAGCGAGAGATCCGGGGGCGTCCGTGCGCGAACGGGGGCGCTCCGCGAGCGAGCCAAGACGCGTCTCGGGTCGAGCTCGCGCACCATCGGAGCGAACCTCTTGAACTCGCTCCAGACGTGCGAGAAAAGCTGGCGGCCAGTGGGCAGGCTCATGCTCGACCTCGCACGCCCTGCGGCGAGGCGTGCGCCGGCGCGTGCACTTGTGGCGCTGCTGCTGCTGTGTGGACAAAAATAAATACGCCACTGATGAGAGACGATCGCAAGTGCCACACGGCCACATGCTTCTGCGCCTTCGCCCTACGACCGCGGGGGCACGGTCGCCGAGACACGACGCGACCATTATGAGGCGCCGTTACTCAGGCGCGCGGGATTCCCCCGCGGAGCTGCTGTGGAAGTTCCGCGGCGTCGTCGCGGTGGTGTCCGTGCCGATCTTCCTCTTCCTCGCCGTTTTGCTCCTGATGCCACGAGCGGCGGACGACAGCCTGGACTTTTCGAGCAACGCGATGGACCGCGACGCGAGACTCTCTCAGGCGTACGGCTCCGCGGACTCGCCTCGAACGTACCCTGCCGCGCGCGACGTCCACGTAGAATCGCGGGACGCGGTGGACGTCGACCCGCGCGAGGGAGATCTCGGCGTGGCGAGGCCGATCGGAGGAAACGTTCTCCCGTCTCCCCCTTCCACCGTCGTCGAGCCTCCTTCCAAGGTGGTCAGCGCTTCGTCTCCGACCGCGAACAACGCCGCCGCCGACGACGACGCGCGCAAGTACGCGATCGTCTTCGACGCGGGCAGCACCGGCAGCAGGGTGCACGTCTATCGCTTCGACGAAACCGAAGACGGCTCGCTCGCGCTCGTGGACGACACGTTCGAGCAACTCAAACCGGGGTTGAGCTCGTTCGCGAAGAATCCGTCAGAGGGCGCGGACAGCATCGACCCGCTGTTAGAGATCGCGATGAAGACGGTGCCCGAAGCGAGGAGGGCGACGACGACCGTGGAAGTTCGCGCGACCGCAGGGTTGAGGCTCCTGCCAGGGAAAGAGGCGGACGGTTTGCTCGACGCGGTCAGAGCGAAACTCAAAGGCTACCCGTTCTCGTTCAACGACGACTCCGTGTCCATAATGGACGGCGCGGAGGAAGGCGCGTTCCAGTGGCTGACGATGAACTATCTTCTAGGTAACCTCGACGGCGACCTCTCGGACACGGTCGCGACGGTGGATCTTGGCGGCGGCAGTGTCCAGCTCGCGTACGCCGCGGAAGAGAAACACGTCAAGGCCGCGCCAGAGGGGTACTTCAAGGCGATGACGAGCGGGTCGAAAAAGTACCACGTGTACGTGTACTCGCACTTGGGGTTTGGCATCATGGCCGCGAGGGCGGCGGTGCTGGGGAGCGCCAACGGCGCGCCGAGCCCTTGCGTCCCCACCGGGCACAGCGGCACGTACGAGTATGGCGGCAAAACGCACAACGTGACGGGAGGCTCTACCCCGGCGAACGCGACGGAGTGCAAACGCGTCGTGAACGGTGTCCTCGCGCCGGACACGAAGTGCGGAAAGGTCGTGCGGCAGACCGATTGTAGTTTCAACGGGGCGTGGGACGGGTCTCGCGGGCCGGGGACGGGTAAATTTTATCTGTCCTCGTACTTGTTCGACAGAGTCACTCAGGCTGGTCTCGTCGATCCGGGCGAACCGAGTGGAACGACGACGCCGGGGGAAATCTTGAAAGTCGCGGAGAAGGCGTGCGAGATGACCGTGGACCAGATCGCCGTTGAGTACAGAGACGTGGACGCTAAGGATGCGCCGTACTACTGCCACGACTTGTCGTATGCGCACTCGTTACTCACCGTGGGATACAAGATCCACGACGAGGACGTCGTCACGCTCGTGAAACAGGTGGAGTACAACGGGCAGCTCACGGAGGCGGCGTGGCCGCTCGGGGCGGCGATCAACGCGCTGTCGAATTGGAACGAATTGAAATGAATTGGTATTTATGGACGACTTTGTCTCGCGAGACCTTCCGCGCCTCAAATGCCGACCATCTTCTCGACTAGATAGTCCCCCGCCCCGCCTGATCCGGTCGCGGACTTGCTGCTCGTGTTGAACACCAAGCACAGCGTGTACAACAACCCTTGCATCTGCGCGTTAGTGAGCTTGCCGTTCGTCTCGAACACCGTGAGGTTGTAGTTCCAAACGGAACCGTCGCTTCCGCTCGCCGGAAGGAGTTTCGCGCGGTTCATCTTCAACCCCAGACCGGTTATCGTGGACGAGACGTACAACATGCTCCGAGCCCCGGACTCGCTGGAAGACACCGTCAATAGCGTCGTTTCCGGGTCGGCCTCGTTGTCGATCTTAATCCCGCCGTGCTCGATGACCGGGTGGTACTTCCTCTCCGCCTGCGTGCAAAACCGAAGGTACTCGGACAGTCGATCCTCGAGTCCGCGCGTGTCCTTCACCTTGGACGCGTACTTTCCTCTCCCCTCCGTCACCTGCATCGTGAGATCCACAGTCTCCATGGGTGGGCTCTCGTCCGTGCTTCCCTCCTCCTCGTTTATGACCCACTCCGCTTCGTTCACGTCCAGATCTAATCCGTTCAGGAGCCAACTCAAGATCCGCATCACCCCGGGAACCGCGGAGACGGTCACGGTGAGGATCGTCGCCGTAGGGTGCGATTCGTTGTCGCAAGACGCGAACGCGATCGCGCATGCTGGGGAGTCGAAATCGTCATCGTCGTCGTCCAGGGAAGGGGGGAGCGGAGGCGTCGTCTCGCGTCCGAACAACACCCCGGACTTGCCTTTCTTCTTCGCTGCCTTCGAAGACTCTCCATCGGCGTTTCGCACGACGAGAAGTCGTCGCTTCGACGGCGCGGAGGCGCGACGCGACGCGACGACGGCGCGACGGCGCGACGGCGTGATACTGGATACCCCACGCGCGCTCGCGAACGCGAGGGCGGGGGCGGCCATCACGTGGGGAGTAGTGTTGCCTGCGCGCCGGCGATGTGTTGAGCGGCGCGTTAAATATCTCCGCCTCACGCGCTTTTTCGACCGCCGAGGAGTCGAGGCGTCGCCGGGTTGACTCCCCAAAGCGTCAGGAGTTTTTGATCGCAGGCTTCACACGACCCCTCGGTGAATTGGTTCGGGCATGAGAGAGACTGCGCTTTTTGCTGGCTTTTTGCGAATAAAATCGAGCAGCATTTTGGCGGCTGCACACAGACGAACCACGCGGCGGTAGGGAGACACGCGACGCGACGCGACTCGCAGAATGTTCGCAAGCGCGAGTCCCACCGCGGCGGCGGCGGCGGCGGCGCGTCCATCTGGCTCGCTCGCGGGGAAGAACTCCACGGCGCGCGGCATTCCCAAAAGTAGGGTTGCTGGAGGCGCGAGGGCTTTGGTGTCGAATCCTCGGAATGCAGGCGGCGGAGCGTTCGAGCGCGTCTCGGGATGGACGACGAGCGCGCGAGCGACGGACGCGTCCGCGCCGCGTCACACATCGTACGGGCATCGGCCGCGCGATCGCCACGTCGCGAGCGCACTCAGCGAGGATGGAATCGACGACGACGACGTCGACGACGCGGACGACGACGAGGAAATGAGCTTCGGTGACATCGACAGGCTCGCATCCGCGGCGGAGTCCAAGCGTCGCGCGGGGGACACCGGCACCGACACCGGCGTCGTCGCGGCGAATCCCGGGAAGAACGATCTCGTCGAGTTCGGTCTCACCGGACGGCCGCTGTTCGTCTGCCAGAGCATCTGGTGGCTTCGCCTTTCGCAGCTCAAAACCTACCCGCCGAACGATTCCGAAGTCAGGGACGTCGCGCGACGCTCCGGCCTCTCCACGTCTGCGGTCGAGCGATGGTTCAACGACGCGCTCGACAACTACCATAACCTCTCTCTCGCGGACAAGGCGACGTACGACATCGAATGCCAGGCGAAGCTCGATAAGCTCGAGGAGCTCACGGTGAAGCTCGGAGAGAAGGACCCCGGGGCGTTCATCGGCAGGGACGACGACCCGGTGAACACGTACGCCGATTGGAATGAGGACGGAAAGCTCACCGATGACGAGCTCCAACGCGCGATGGATCGAGATCCGCTGTACATCGCGATGAACGACCTCCCGGGCGTCATGGCCACAGAGGCGGCGGCGAAGCAGCTAGAGAAGGACACCGAGGAGGCGCTGGACGATGAAGCGATCGAGCGCATCCCTCAAGACGGCTCCGAAGAAAAACCGTACCTCGTGAACCCGTACACGTTCTCCAAGTCTGGTACGTGGTCTACGGCGAAGAAAGTCGGTCCACCGGACGAGAGAGAGAAATCCACGGAATGGATCGAGGACGGGGGATGGAACGTCCTCCCAAATGACGAGCTCGTCTCCGCGGTTGATGGGAAGTCTTTAAACTTTGTCGGGGTTAACAACGACGTGGCGCTGCGAGACATGTGGAAGTACGATCGACCGTTCAATCGTGAATCCTTAGAAGAAGCGGTGGAGGTGCCGTCCTCGGGTCTCATGAGGGAAGCGAAATCGTATCTCGGCGACAAGACGAGGACGACGCTTTCGAAACTTGCCGTCGGCACGGAGCTCCAGGGGACGGTCGTCGCGCTCGAGCTTTATCACGGAGCGTTAGTAGACTGCGGGTGCGAAACGGACGGGCTCATCAAAATATCGGAGTCTGATTGGCTGGAGGTCAGGGACGCGTTACCGATCGGGGCTGAAGTCAAGGTAAAGGTAAGTGCGGTACATCAAAAATTTTGGCGGTACCGGTTCCCCATCGAGCTGCAAATTCTAGAACCGAACGTTGGACACCTCATCGAAGACGACCCACACCCTTACGGCGCGCCCATCAACATCTACAGCGGCGAGACCGTGCCGTACGCCTTCTTAGACGCAGGTCGTTCCATCGATCTGTACGTCCAAGCGCTAGGTTCCAAGACGCAAATGGAGGCGATTCAGGAGCTCATGAAGAACCGAAAAGAATCGAACGAACACGTGTTCGCCGTTGCGTCGGTAAAGACGAAGACGCAGAAGAAGGGGAAGAAACAGAGAGAGCGGATGCAGAAACTTTTAGAAGATTCGCAACGACAGGTGGACAAATCCGCGGCTCTGAGAGTTCCGGACGACGAAGACGACGATACTGCACCCATGGCGGTGGACGGCGGTGCCGCGGCGGCGGTGGACACGCCGTTCGACATGCGCGACGCCGGGGAGAAAACCGAGTCAATGATCGCGGCCGAGGAGGAGGAAGAAGAGGCGGCACTTTTTATGACATCGGATACGGTTAATGCGAAACCAGTGGATCCTGATGCTGTGGAAGAGGGAGACGATGATGAGGAAATTGTGGTGGTGGACGGACCGGAAGCCGAGGATGTGAGAGGGGGGCTCTCTGGAATCACCGTGGACGACGTCAAGCCCATGCCCGGTGATCTGGACGACGACGACGACGATATCGGCGACGACGACGAGGACGATATCGACGGCGTTCCGCCGAAATCGAAGGCAGATGACGACGATGCCGACGAAATCGTCAAGCCATCGGCACGGTGATGACACTAGCTGTTTTTTTCGTCACAAGACTTGACAGTCGTGTTGTAAAACGATTTCTTCTGAACCACTTTGGTGCCGCGCGGCGGCGGCACCGAAGGCGCGATGTATACCTCAGCCCGCTTCCGGCTAGTCGCCTTCGGCGTCGCTCTTCACGCGCTCCTGATGTACGCCATGATCGACGTCCACTTCGCGACTCCTCTTGTGCACGGCATGGAGCCGATGTCCGCGGACTTTGCGCCGTCCGCTAAACGCCTCGTTGTTATCGTCGCCGATGGACTGCGCGCGGACCGCCTCTTCGAGCTCGAAACCGAGCCTGGAGCGGACGCTGAAGTTTCAAGTCCCCGAGCACCGTTCTTGCACCGCATCGCTCGCGAGGAAGGGCGTTGGGGAGTCAGTCACGCGCGTCCGCCGACGGAATCTCGCCCCGGGCTCGTCTCCCTCCTCGCCGGATTTTACGAAGACCCGAGCGCGATCACGAAAGGTTGGCACGCGAACGCGGTGGAGTTTGACCACCTTCTGAATCAATCATCCGCCGCCTGGGCGATCGGGGCGCCATCCGTTGTCCCGCTCTTCGCGTCCGGGATCTCGCACATCCGCGCTCGAGCGTACGACGACGCCATGGAGGACTTCGCGGCGTCGAGCGACCACGCCGCGCTGGACGAGTACGTCCTCGACCGCGTCCAGGAGGTACTCCGAGGGAACGTCACCGACGAGGAAGCGAGGTCAGGGGCGAACGTTCGCTCGGAACAAGCCGCGCTCGAGGGCGATCGCGTCGTGTTCTTGCTGCATCTTCTAGGGGTGGACAGCGCCGGGCACGCGCACAAGCCGCACGGGGAAGGATACCTCTCCGCCGTCCGAGCGGTGGACGACGTCGCGCGGCGCGTGCACGAGGCGTTCGAGACGCGCTTCGGGAAGGACGGCGGCGGCACCGCGTACGTGTTCACCGCCGACCACGGGATGAATCGCCGCGGTGGGCACGGGGACGGAGATCCGGAGTGCACGGAGACGCCGTTCATCGCGTGGGGCGCCGGGGTGGGTGCCGCGTCCGACGCGAAGGAAACGAACGCCGCCTGTCGACCGAGAGGGAAGGACGCGCCGACGCCGGAAATGGAATGGGGGCTAAAGGATGCCACGAGGTGCGACGTGGACCAGGCCGACGTCGCGGCGCTCGGCGCGTCGTTACTCGGCATGGCCCCGCCGAAACACAACTCCGGGGTGCTTCCGGTGTCGTATCTCAACTCTGCTCGGCCGGACATACGTTCAGGCGCCGCTGTCGCCAACGCGGCGCAGATGCTCTCCGTGTACCGCCGAAAGGTCTCCGTCACGTCGTCGACTTCGATAATGACATACGTCTCGCCGACTGGATTTAGACCGTATGCGCCGCTGATTAACGCCGACGAGACGCTCGCGGGGTTGGAATTGGCGCACGCGCGAGGGGACCACGCGACGGCGATTGAAGGAGCGCAAGCGTTGTCGCTCGAGTGCGTCTGGGGAAACGCGTACTTACATTCGTACGATAAAGTATTACTCATGGGCGTCATCACCGCATGCTTTCTGAGTTGGATGGCGTTTCTGGGTGTTCACTTAAGGGTCGAGAGGGGAGGCGTATCCCGGGTTGGTGAGGCGTCCTCGAAAACGCGTGCGACGGCGGGGGCGGCGGTGGTTTCAATCGCGACATCGGGCGTTCTATTACTGCGAAGCTCGCCGGTGACGTACTACGCGTACTTCAACCTTCCAGTTTACTTCGCGTGGCACTGTTTCACAACGTTACGTTCGGGTTCGAGATCAAGAACACGACGTCGAACCGCGAAAAGAGTTGACGTGTGGGGTGTCGTCGTCACCGTAGTCGCCATAATTTTGACGCAAGTTCTGTGCCAGAGCTTCCACGACCGCAGGATATACACGGGGTTATTTTGCATTGCATGCGTCGCATTCACGACGCTTGCGGTATGGTTTTCGTTTATAGCAATCGCCCAAGAAGGGTTGGCCCAGAGTCGTGCTGCTCGGCGCAGCTCGGCTGCTCATGTCGTGGCGGCGACAGCCGCGGCTGCGCTTGCACCTTTCACGATGCTCCCCGTGGATTTATCGAACGACATCGTGATGGTCGTATCAGGAACAGTCTGTTCAGGCGTCTTCAGTTTGCTGGCACACTTCGTCGTGCGCCCATTGGACGTGTTCGGCGATGAATCAAGTGGTAGTAGTTGCCGCGATGGATTTAAACTTTTCCTCGTGCAGCTCATGTTGCTCGCGGCTTCCAGTTGCGTTGTGATATCCGTCGATCGTCTACAGACTGCAGAGGAGCGAATACCGGACGGACTCCACGCTACGGCGTGGCTCATCGCGGTAGGGGCTATCCCTCTTCCGTTGTTATCTCCGCGGAAATTCACGCCGAGGTTCGTCTCCGTGTACTTGGCCGCCGCGACGGTGTACGCGTTGTTTTCCGTTTCGTACGAGTCCATGTTCTACTCCATCCTCGGTGCCGCAGCGCTGGCCTGGATGACCCTGGAACGGTACTACCAGATACACTCGATAGCCATGACATGCGACGTCGGCGATGTCGTGACGTACGCCTCCGTGTCCACGACGCGTAGCCTGCACCTTGGGGACGTGAGACACGCGGCGGTGTTTCTTGTGCTCATCAACGCCGCGTTTTTTGGGACCGGAAATATCGCGAGCGTCGCGTCGTTCGAAATGAGCAGCGTGTATAGATTCACGACGAGATTCAATCCGTATCTCATGGGCGGACTGCTCGTTCTGAAGGTGCTCGTGCCGATGTTTACTGTTGCGGTCGCGTTCTTGATGTCGCTCAAGCTTCAGGGCGCGGACTCGTTCGGGATGTACCTCATCTTCATCGCGTTGTCGGACTGCATGGCTATTCGCTTTTTCTACCAAATCACCACGGTAGGTAGCTGGGCGGACATCGGGCATAGCATCAGCAGGTACGCGCTCATGGGCACACAGGTCGTGAGCATACTGCTCTTCCTCGGTGTGGCGGACGTGTTCACGCGAGTTCTTCCTATCAACGGCGTATGCGCTGTCACAGCGCGGGCGAGGAGCAAAAAGCGCAATTAGATCTCTAGCTAGAACGCTTAGCGTAGTAGCCCTATGTATGTAGCTAACTTTCTACTGTACCGGTGGTCGCGATCAATCGCTGTCACACAGGTCAACTTCCTCTATCTCATCAGCCGTCTTCGTCGGCGAGAAAATCTCCGGCACGGAACCGCTCTTCTCGGGGACATGGGCGAGAACCGCCTCTCTCAACGTCATCAGATGCGCAACGATCAAGCTGTGGAGCATATCCGTCTCGCCGCTCTCTTCCTTCGCGGCGTCGACATCGGGGAGGTTCGCCACGATCTCCGCGGCGATGGCGGCGAACTTGCTGTCCACCTCCTTCCCGTTCCCTCGGTACCATTTTTTGCATTGCCTCTCAAAGTCGAGCAGCTGCATGACGTCGTCGCGACTCGACGACTCCTCACGGAGTAATCGCTCGCTCGCGTCTACGCCGAGATGACTCAGGAACGACGAACCGGCGAAATACTCCGCGGGGGCAGTACGCTTCTTCTCCGCGAGCTCGGCCTCTCTCTTGGTCGCTTCCTCCTCCGCCTCTCTCAGCGACTCCTCCATCCCTTTAGCCATGTCCCTTTCCTCCTCCTCGAGCTCGCGTAAGCGAATCACCTCCATCACCGCCTCGTCCACGTCGCCATCTGCGTTCTCGAGCGCTCTTCTCGCCACTTCTTCGCTCACACCTTGCGCGACGAGCAACTCCACGGGGTCGTCGTCCTCGTCAGTCTCGATTGGGGCGTCGTCGTCCTCCTCTTCAGTGGACCGCTCCTCATCAGGCGGCGGTTCCTCCGTCGCGGTGGGTTCGTCCTCCTTGTCCTCCTCCTCCGAAGCATTCTCGTTTCTCTGACGCTTCCGCCCGGAGGCGCTCGTCCCTGGATCTCCTCCGGACGCGGCCATGGCGCGCGAGCCAAAGTGAAGACTCCGAGACGACAAAGCAACGACGCGACGTTCGATCGCGAAACGTCGTATCATGTCAGCAACGTGGACGTGAAGTCGTCCGCTCTCAGTCCTCGGCGCGCGATGGCCGCCAGGGGGGTCAGTCGCGGGGCCGCGGCCGCGCGGAGCCGCGCGGCGGTGCGGCTCGTGATCCTCGCGGGCATCGTGTTCGGGGCCCTGACCGGCCTCTTGAGTAGCCACCAGAAGAGGCAGCGCGCGCTCGCGAACGATCTCGCAGATCGATACGCGACGACGCGCGAGAGCACCGCGCGCGGCGTGGACGCGTTCGTCGACGCGACGCCCTCGCCGTCGTCGTCGCCGCCGAAGGCACCACTCGCGCCCGCACTTGAGATTCGCACGTCGACGCCGACGTCTGGAACCGCGAGCGAAGGCGCTCGCGTGTACGTCCCGTCGGGATGGGCGGAACGTCATCAAACGAAATCGAGCGCGAGGACGAACGCGAGGAAGGACGGGAAGTGCCTCCCCGGCGCGCACGCGGAGTCGGACGAGCGAACGGTCAACGCGATCCCCCGCGCGACCGCGTCGACGTGCGAAGCGAAGGAGACGATCCCCGGACTGTGCGATGCCCTCGCGGTTCTGCTCCCGACCGCCGCCGCCGCCGCCGACGGCGAGCGCGCGGTGCTCCTCGCGTTCCGCGACGACGACGCCAAGGGTCCGGGCGCGGTTCACGTCGCGAAGAACGCGATCGAGAAGACCGGCGCGCGCGCGGTCGTCGTCGTCGCGAAAGACGACGCGGAGATGAGAGCGGCGCGAAACGCGGACCTTCCGTGCGCGTTCGCCGGGGAGAACGCGAAGCGCGCGCAGTTCGCCGTCGCTGCGGCTATTCTCGCGCTCGGCGCGGACGTGCTGTTAGTCTCCCACGAAGTCGTCCTCCGGGGCGCGAACCCGCTCGTGAACGTCCCAAATGAGCGCGGGGCGGACGTCGAAGGCGTGCCGCATCACGCGTCGATGCTCGGGCAGGTCGTCGGCATGGGCGATCCAGCGATGGGGTGGTCGCAATATTCGCAATCGATGGCTATGCCTCACGTGCTCTCATCGCTCGTGTTGATGCACGCGACGGATGAATCGCGCAGACTCGCGGAGTGGCTAGCGACCGGGAATGATAACGCCGTCGACGCGGACGTTGCCCTGAGCGATGAGCTCCTGTTGCCCGCGCACGACGAGCGCCAACGCTCGGGTGCAACGTTCAGAGTGCTTCCGTCGAAATGTTTCTCCTCGTGGAAGGCGGGTGGTGCAATCGCCGAGGCGGCGAAGGGGTTCCCGGGAAAGCCGTGGTACGGAGATACATACGTCTCCCGCGCGGAAGATCCGAACAAGATATTGACCACGGAAACTTTCGACTCTGCGAGAGGTGTCGTCCTTAGAGATGGTCCGATCGGCGACGGCGACGACAACGGCAACTGCGCGGCAATCGCGCCGCGCGACCGAAGAGGGCCTACGCCGCGAGCGTTGCGATATATCGCGCCGCCCGCAGGTGACTTCCCCGTCGGGTGCGAAGCTGGGCTCGCGGATCTTTGCAAAGTCGTGCGAAAAGTCGCGATAAACCGACAAGTCTTGGTGGCGGTCTCGAACAAGAACATCTTTTACATGCTCGGTTTGTACCTCGACGCGGTTGCAACTGCGAACATCACAAACTCGATCGTCGTCGCGCTCGATAAGGATACCGCGGCGTGGTGTAGAGCGCGAGGGACGCCGTACTACCATCGCGAGCTGACATCGTTGACAGGGTCCACGGACAACCACGCGACGTCCGGGCTCAAGTTTAGAGTTCTTCGAGAATTCCTCTCCGTTGGAGTCTCGGTGTTGCTTTCAGACGTGGACATCGTGTGGATGCGAAACCCGTTCGGGGGATCTCGAAAGGTCGTTCCATCCATTAAGGATGACCCCGAAAGGGTACATGTGGACGCTCCCGCGATTTACGGTGACTCAGACGTCGAAGGCATGACGGACGGGTGGGACGACGTCTCCGCGTACGGATTCGAGCACGCGGGCGCGGGAGGTGTCCCGATGCGCCGTATCGTCGCGCGCAACAGTGGTTTGTTTTATTTAGCGGCGACGAAGGAGTCGCTGCGCATGGTTTCTAGGTTAGCCGAACGCATGTCCACGGAGCGTAACACTTGGGATCAGACCGCGTATAACGAGGAACAGGTGTGGATGTGGTCTTCGGATCGCGGGGCGGCGGGCAACGGAGGGCCGGCTCCCGCGGGGGTGTCTCAGCGAGTGATGAACTACGTGTGTTTCGAAAACACGAAATATTTGTTCAGGTACATGCGGTACGACAAGCAGCTATACGACGGCGCCGCCGGTCGTTCCGTGCGACCAGTCAGCGTGCACGTCAACTATCATCCCGAGAAGCCACAGCGTATGGTCACGCTCATCGACCAGTACATCAAAGGTGAGCGCGACGCTATTTCGATGTGGAACTGGGGCGAGGGAACGAGTTTCGCGAAGCCATGCGTCGCTCGTCCGAAGCCAGAGGAGGAGGCGAACTTGTTCGGAAAGTCTACATTCGCGCGGCGTGTGACGGATCGGGCCGCGAAAGTTGAATCCGGCTCGTGGGGTGGTGCGAAAGGTCTCACGTTTTTGAAGAACGGCGTGCTCGAGACGCCATGGGGCAAGGGGAAGTGGGGTGTCATCCCGTCGAGCGAGTCGGATGGAGAGGACCGGCTTTTTGCTGACTTCGTTTCCACGCAACACATGCTGCAAGTTGCATCTGCCGGGAATGATGACGCGACGGTGGAAGTTCGTATGACGTCGACGCGATGCAGTGACGGCCAAAAAGTGGATGTCACGCTCTGATCGTTTAACGCCGACAAGTTAGCTAGTTCGATAGTCTACTCCGACCACCTCCGAAGCCACCACTTACTCTTGGCTTCGCAGGGGACGGTGTCAATTTCTTCTTCATCATCGCTGCTCTCACCGCTTCGAACTCCGCGTTCCTTTCGATGTCGGCTTTGCTCTGTTTTGCAAGCGCATCTTGTGAATCATCCCCGGAGCGACTGCCTTCCTTGAGATCTCGAGGACTCAAATGCGCACGTAGATTTTGATCCTCGGTCGAGTCATGACCGGCGCCGCTAAAAGAGAACACCGCCGGTTTCGCCTCGTGGTGAAAGACACGCGCCGAGGAGGGAGGGGGCGTGCCGGTATTAGAACCACGAGGCGTATCGGAATGAGAGCCATCTGGCGTACCAGAATCGGAAGCAGACTTAACGCCCGACCCCTCCGCGTCGGAGTATCCGTCGCTCTCTTCGTCAGCATCGCGCGGAACTCTGGGATCTATTTCACTTCCCGGCAGCCGTCGTTCAAGCAGTTTGTCACTGCTCGCCCACCCGATCCACATTCCACACTTGAAATAAAGCGTCGGACTGACCATGTTCGTCGGTTCGCTGGGCTTTTCCCCGCGTTCGAAAGCTTCTCTCATCGCATTCGCGTCCTCGATTGAGAGTTCCATCGCCCGCACGAAGTTGCATAACCACGTGTTCTTCCTCCGATTCTTACTGTGCTCGCCCGCGTCGTGCCCGATCGTGATTGCCTCGATCGCGCCGATCGAGCTCGGGACGTCGATCACGAAGACATCTTCCCAATTCCTCTCGAATAGGTCGTACCAGGAATCTTCCGGCTTGTTACGTTTGACATATTTGGAGATGACAACCGCAGAGTTGTCTAACGGTATGCGTTTACTATTCCCTTCTTTGCCGTGGAAGATGATGTGCACGTTCGCGTCCGTCCCAGCGTTGCGCATATCCGCGGTGTGCACGCATATGCAGTACGGTTTGGAGGGTTCCAGGCTTCGCTCCGAGCTTCTCGGCACCTTCGTCTTAACCATCACTCCTGCGCCCCGTTGACTCGGGAAAATCCACTCTCCATCCATGTCAAAGTGCGACTGCGATCCCGTTGTCATGCACTCGACGTGGACGAAATCGACGCACCATCCCGACGGCCCGCCTTTACTGTTGTGTGAAAGTTCGATCAACTCAACCTCACCGCCCGCGAACGGCACGTCGATAATGAATACATCGGACGCATCGCGCTGGAATAATTGCTTGTTCGCCTCGGTTACGGCGTCATCTTCTGCATCTCGCGTGGCTACGAGCGCGTGAGGGCCGGTGATCACCCTGTCTTCTCCAGATTTTTCATCTCTTTCCGGTCCGAAGAACGTGATGAAAACGTCCGCTTTGGTCCCCGCGCCTCGGCAGTCTGCGGTCTTCACCGTCACTCTGTACTTCGCATTCGCGGGGTTTCCCGAGGCCACGGCCGTGATCGGAGCCGCAGACTTCGGTTGACGAATCACGGGTTTTAAATCCACCAGAACCAAACCCTTGCCTTCGACTGGAATGTGCTTGTCGATGTTGAACGTCACCGCGTGCGAAAGTTTAGGGCCACGAATTTCCACGCGAGAAGGGCGCCACCCGTGCCCTGTAACCGCGCTAGAGTGCCCCAGACTAATGTGCGTGATGACTTCGAAGTCTGGCGCGTCGACGTCGAACTCGTCCACAGCCGCGCGATCGAAAAGGCTGAAGCTCTCCTCGTTGTTCAGCAGCAATGGACCGGATGACTCTGGCTTCCCGCCTCGAGTTCCGTGGATTTCGATGTACACCGGGGTGTCCGTTCCAGCACCTCTGACGTCGGCCGTCGTCACGGTTATCGTGAACTTGCTCAGTGGGGCGGACGGGTCATGCGCGAGAAGTGAAGCTTCCACGCGCGTTGATGACATTCCGTCCGAAACGCGCTGTCCGCCCTTCGATATCCATCTATTGACGTGGAAGAAGACGTGCTTCGACGTCTCGACGTCGATCACCTCTATCGCGCCGATGTGCCAATCCGGACTGGTGCCGCCGCAGTCGTGTCCGACGGTCAACGCGACCAACTCTCCGATTCCAGGTATCTGGACCTCGAACTCGTCTCTGCACCCTCGCTTGAAGACGTCAGAGTTCCTCCCCGGAGCCGCGGTCAACTGACACACTAACGAGTCCATGAGAGAACCGTGCATCACGACGAACACACCCGCTGAAGTGCCCGCCTCAGGGAGGTCCGACGTGTTCACGATGATTTTGTACTCGCGAGTCGGCGGAAGCACATCCGGCATTGTGGACGCGACTGCGGATGGTAGCAAGTTGCGCACGTCGGGCGGGGGGATGTGGTTCGATTGAGGCGCGTTCCGAGTGACGTCGAGGCAGACGGAAGCGCCCTGCCCGAGAATTTCCGACTCGACCCACTCTTTGCAAACGAAGACGTTCTCCAAGCCGGTGTTCTCGTTCCGCAACTCCACGGAGTTCAAGTGCCACGACGGACTCGACCCGCGCCCGTCTTGGCTCACCACGACGGTGCGGACCGCTCCGACGTCTTTCACGTCGATTGTGAACACGTCCTTCGCGCCTCGTTTGAAGTCAGATTTTCCGAAGAAGAGTTCGTGAGGTCCGCTCTCGCCACGATCGCCGTTGACCGTGATGAAGACGCTCGCATCCGTGCCCGCGCCTTGCACGTCCGACGTGTACACGACAACGCGGTGACGGACCATCCCGCGCGCGGATGACGGGTTCACCGGGTCATCGGGCACGAGCGTGCGCATTGAGTGGTCGTCCTCGAGCCACTCGTTGCACGGGAACGGTATCAACGTATTTCCCTCAGGCGTGACCTCCACCTGCTGCAAATGCCAACTCGGGCCGTGACCGGTGTTATCGTGCCCGATGTCGATGTGCGAGATCTCGCCCACGTTCAATCCCTCGACGACGAACTGGTCCCTGTTCCCGCGATTGAAATCGTCCTTCCCACGAGCTAGCCGCAACTGCCCTGTGCTTCCCTTCGAGCCGTGAACGACGAGGAACACGTTCGCATCCGTCCCCGCGCCGCGAAGCTCCGATGTGTACGTCGTGACAAAGTACACGCACGACCCTTTCATATCCCGATCCGACGCGCCAGGGGGTGCGGCGGGTATTTGGCGATATGTCGCGCCGTCTTCGCCGCTCTCGTCGAACCAACGACCGATTGGAAACCTCCATGACGATTTATCCTGGTCGCATCGAACTTTGACGTAATCGACAAACCACGACGGGGCGTACCCGGTCGAGTCGTGTCCGATTAAGATGTCCGTGATGTCGCCTACGTATCCGCACTCAATTTTGAACTCCGTGAGCACGTGTCTATCGAACGCGCCGTCGCGGTGGGGCCCAGTCGCTTCAAGAGGCAAATCCCCCGAGCTTCGGTCGTGCGTGCCAATCAAACAAATCGTCGGCTTCGCGGACGTCCCGGAGCCTTTCACAGACCCGGTTTGCACCCACACCGTATACTTCGTCCTGTCCTCGACTAGCGACGTCAATCTCCGAGCTTGCTGTGTCGCTTCGTGCGCCTCTAATCTCAGCTCACTTTCTCGTCTCTCCGCCTCCATCTTCGTCTCTTGCGCTTCCAATCGCCAGCGCTCGATCTCGGCGAAGAGACGAGACTGGTCGTGCACCGCGCGCTCTCCCATCGACGTCGTGGTGAGATGACGCGAACTCTTGGACGTGTAGTGTATCCACGCTTTGTTGATTTTATCCATCCATCGTTGCGCGAGCGCGGGTGATTCCGCGGCGAGCACGTGCGATACTTCGCCGCACTGTATGCTGAAGCAACACCGCGCG